>Ga0265325_10000006_pt1 | contig 255758 bp, 242 predicted proteins | sample 41420metaG_FD_202090 | JGI IMG/M metagenome (GOLD analysis project Ga0265325, IMG submission 202090) | Rhizosphere microbial communities from Carex aquatilis grown in University of Washington, Seatle, WA, United States - 4-14-20 metaG | ecosystem: Host-associated > Plants > Roots >...
CGTCGAGGCCGACCAGCTTGATGAAGTGGCGCGCACGCTCCGCGCGCTTGGCCTTCGGCATGCCGATAAGTTCGAGTGGAAACGAAACATTGTCGGCAACGGTGCGCCAGGGAAATGTCGACTCCTCTTGGAAAACCATCCCGATCGATTTGTGCGGACCAGAAATAGTTTCGCCGGCGACGCTGACCACGCCCTGATGGTTGCTTAAAAGGCCGCCAATGACATTGAAGAGCGTGGACTTCCCGCAGCCTGACGGGCCGATGACCGACAGGAATTCGCCCGGCTTGACCTCGAAGGAGACGTTGTCGACGGCGGTGACCGGACCTTCCTCGGTCTCGAAGCGGACGACGATGTCATCCGCGACCAGAATGGCATCGTTGGATGCGGTGGCCGACATGGGGCGATTACTCGCTCTTCCGTGTCATGGCGGCGGTTGTGGCGGCCGTATAGCCAGGCTCGACCCGCACGTCGACAACGGCGACTGCGCCGGCTTCGACCGCGGCGATGGCCTTGGCAAACGTCGGCGCCAGGTCCGCAATCGAGACCACGGGCCCGAAACCCTGCGCGCCTTGGGCACGCGCCATGCCGGCAAGATCGATGTCTGGCTCGGAGATGCGCTGCCCGACCCACCTGTTCTCGACCGGCCGGTTGCGCATGCGCGCCACGCGCTCCTGATGCAATTCGTCATTGAAGAACGATCGATTATTGGCGACCACGACCAGCAACGGAATGCGGTAGTGCGCCGCGGTCCACAGCGCGGTGACGCCCATCAGGAAGTCACCATCGCCGCAAACCGCGACCGGCAGCCGGCCGCTGTCTTTGAGCGCCAGTGCGGCGCCGACAGAAATGCCCGGGCCGCCGCCCACGCCTCCGCCGCCGTCAGAGCCGAGATAGCCGAGGGGGTGATCAAACGCCCAGTTTGCGCCGTTCCATGACAGCGACACGTGGGTGAGGCTGGTCGGCCGCTCGCCGACAGCTTTGCGTAGCGCCACGGCAAGGTGATCGACCGTGAGTTTGTCACCAGTCGGCGTCGGAAACTCCTTCGCACGGGCGGGGGCGGCGCGCGCGGGGCCAGGCCCAAGTGCTGCGAGCAACGCCGGCACGGCAAAGTCCGGCTCGCAGTCGATGAACACGTCGACCGGCGGCAAGCTCTGGTAATCCATGCTCCAGCCGTTGTGCAGCCGATGATCAACGGACACCTGAATGACCTTGGCAGTGACATTGCCCACGGCCTTGAAGGCGCCGGCCACGTCCAGCCAATCGAGGCTGAGAATGACGTCGGCGCCGCGAATAGCATCGGCGGCCTCAGGCGCCAGCACGGTGCCGCCGGGCGCACCGGCATGAAGATGATGGGCCGTTGGGAACGAGGCTGCGATCTTCAAGTCGGTCACGACGTGTGCGTTGAGCCGCTCCGCGAGAGTCACTCGCATGTTCCAGGCGTCGACATCGCGCGATGTGCGGCCGGCGAGAATGACCGGACGTTTGGCACCCTGCAGCAACTGGGCCGCGGCCTTGATTCGCTCGGCGGGTGCGGCGCTCTCGACTGCCGGCATGAACCGCTTGGCGTCGATCGGAGCCACCGGCTCGCCGAGCTTGCTCTCCTGCATTTCCGCATCGAGATTGACGTAAGTCGGCCCGCGCGGCGCTGTATTGGCAATCCAGTTCGCGCGCAAGACGGCTTCACGTGCGGCGACTGGCGATGCCGGTTGGTCGTCCCATTTGGTATAGCCGCGCACCAAAGCGCCTTGATCCCGTGCAGTATGTATCCAGTCGATCCAGGGGCGCCGCTTGACGGAATCAACCGGACCCGTCGCGCCCAGGATGACCATCGGCATGCGGTCGCACCAGGCGTTGAATATCGCCATCGTGCCGTGCATCAGGCCGACATTTGAATGTACGGCGGCGGCCATCGCCTTGCCGGTGACTTTCGCGTAGCCATGCGCGATTGCGATCGCGCTTTCCTCGTGCAGGCACAGCAGCATTTGCGGTCGTTCGTTGCCGAGGTAGTTCACAAGGCTGTCGTGAAACCCGCGATAGCTGGCGCCGGGATTGAGCGCGATATAAGGGATGTCGGTCGCGCGAAGTGCGTCAGCGACCACGTCGCTGCCGAAGCCGGCCGCATTGATGCCGGCGGGTACGGGACGATCGAACGCGGATAAAAGTCCGCTATCGGCCGGACGTCCCTTTTTGCTCTCACTTCGGTCGCTTGACACTTTTACAGGCTCCGCCGTCGGCCGCCCGGCGGGCGGTGGGCGGCATCCAACCGGATTACGAGCCCTGACGCAATCGGGCGAGCAATTTCAGCCCGGCATAGCCGTCGGCAGGCTCCATGCCGACTTTCTTCTGGAATGCGAGGATCGCCCTGATCGTGTCGCGGCCGGTGCGGCCGTCAATGCCATCGGTCTTGAATCCTTGTTCATTGAGCCGCCGCTGGATTTCCTTGACCTCATCCAGGGTCGGTACGCGTTCGCCGCCGGGGAACTGCTGGTGGAAGGGTGGGCCACCGCGGATCAGGTCGCCCAGATGGCAAAGAGCCAGTGTGTAGCTGGTCGACGGGTTGTAGGCATGAACTGCACGAAAGTTCTGGCCGATCAGGAAGGCCGGCCCGCCGGCGACCGGAAGCCAGAGTTTCACCTGATCCGCCGGGCGTGCGAAGGCGGCGCCGTCCGCGCGTCGCACACCGAGCTCAGCCCACTTTACGTAGGGGCGCATGGTCCGGTTGTTCGCGAGCTTGGCATGATTTGCGGCAAGCGCGACCTCACAGCCCCAGGTTTCGCCGCGGCGATAGTTCCCGCGCTCCACCAAAAACCGCGCGGTCCCCGCAAATGAATCATCCGGCTTTCCGAACGGGGAGGCACGGCCGTCGTGATCGTAGTCAACGCCCATATGCAACCAGACTTCGGGCATCCATTGCGTATGCCCCATCGCGCCCGCCCACGAGCCGATCATGTCCGCCGGTTGTGTCCAGCCGCGATCGACGATGGTGAGCGCGTTGAGCAGCTCGGTTTCCCAATAAGGGCGGCGGCGCGGCGCTTCCCAGGCCAGTGCCGCAAGCGCCGGGATAATCGGGCGCATGTATTTGCGATTGGCGATCACGTCGCCGAACGACGACTCCATGCCCCACAAGCCAAGAATAATATAGCGATCAACGCCGTAGTCTTTTTCGACGCGCGCCAGCAAGTCTGCATTTTCTTTTGCGCGCACTTTGCCGGTGATCACCCGCCAATCGGAGCACCGGCGATTGATGTATTGCCACATCAGCTCGGTGACCTCCGGCTGCGCGTTGAACTCCGCGAGGACGCTCGTGTCGGGTGACAATTCGCCCATGACACGATCGTATGTTTGCTCGGAAATGCCGCGCGCGAGCGCGCGCGGGCGAAGAGCGGCAACCCAGCGGGTGAAGGCAGGCGGTTGGGCGGCGAATACGTGTTTGCCAAACGCGAGCGACACAGTTGCGGCGAAAGCGCCCGTCATCATGGCGCGGCGATTCAGCTGCATGCTGGCCTGGCGGGTTCCGCGCAAAAGGAGTCGCTGCATAGTGCCATTGTAGCGGGCAGCGGCTCACGAACATACAGTGGCCAGGAAACCTTTTCGTGATGTCGACGGACGCAACAACTCAACCGTCGTTGTGCCTGTGCCGCCGTTTCTTGCGCGCCTGATGATGCCGTTCCGGTTTTGCGTGCTGAGTGGCGGCAACTTCGGGTTTTGGCTGTGGCTGCGGCGTGGCCGAGGATGCCTCCGGCGCCGGTTCAGTTTGCAAGATCACCGGAGGCTTGTCGGGAACCGGGGGCGCGGGCTGATCCGGCAGGATTTCGCTGCCGCGGCCGCCGATCAGTCGTTCATAAGCGGCGACCAGCGTCATATAGGGATTGACCCAAACCCAGCCGATCTTGGTGAAGACCTGGATGTTAAAGTGGATGTGGTAGGACGTGCCTTTCTCGTAGTCGCCCCAGGTTGCGACTTTGCCGATGATCTCGCCCGCGGAGACGTGCTTGCCGTTCAGGAGGCCTTCGGCGTCCATGTAATTTGGGTTCATGTGGAGATAGCGAAAGCGCACGCGTTCGTTTTCGGTGTTCGCGACAATATAGACGCCGATATTTCCGGGCAGGCGACGGATGACGCCGTCATGCACGGCGGCAACCGAATGCTGGTAGGGCATGCACCGGTCGGCTTCCGCATTTTTGAAGACGCAGTTGCCCGGCCGGATATCTTCGCCCTGGTGGCCGTAACCGCCCGGGCATTGACCGACCAGAAAGTCACGCAACTCGCAGAAGTTGTCGCGCCATGGATAGGTGAAATTTTCTGCCGCCGACTCGTCGAAGACCAGCGGTTTACTATTGAGCCTGCAGCGATATTGCGCGCCCTTGCGGCCGGTCCGGCCCACTGTACCGGTGTGATAACAGTCGCCCCAGGGCATGAAGGATTGCGACTTCACGTATCCGGGCGCGTCGGCAATCGGGAAGCGCATGCGTGAATAGACGTGGTAGTCGACGCGGCCGGGCATTTTTTTCCAGCCGGTATTTTCGATCAGATCGCCCGGACCATAATAGGTAAAATCTGATTTGCCATCGGGTCGGCTGAGGTCGAACTTCGGCTGCCCGATTTTCGCCGGCGTGCCGCCGGCCGTGCGCAGCAAGCTCAAAAATCGCAAGGCCAGGGGATCGGCTTCCCGGCAAGAAAGATGTCGTGATGACGGCCGCATGTCGTAGCACTGGATTGACAGCACATAGGGCACGCCAAATCGTTCGAACACATAGCGGACATGCGCTTCGCTCAGCACGCGGCGGATACCGGGGAATTGTTCGGCCAGCTCCTTGGGCGGGGGCTCTTCTTTTTCCACGTGATCGGGTGGGTCAAGCTCGTAGATAAAGGCCGCGCCCGATATCTCAAACAAGATCGGTTTCTCAAACCGAATCTTGAGTCCGTCTTCCTTGTTGCTGAGCGTAAAGGTTGCGTCGTATCCGGCGGGGCCTGCCAGGAAGAACTTTGTCGGGTGCAAACCTCCGAAGTATTTTTCCGACGTGGCCGCTTCCGGCTTGCCGTCGGCCACGTCCTTGCGAAACGCGTCGATATCAAACGGCAGCAGCACCGGGACCGAACTCTTGCCGATGTCGGCAAACCGATTTTCGGCGGCGGCGTTGAGGCGGGCGAAGGCTTCGGTCGGTGATTGGGCGCCGCGATCCGTCAGGCTCGCCGCGGCGGACTCCCAATTGACGTCGCTGAGCTTGACGACCGGGCTTTCGAATTCACCGGCAGCCGCAGGCCCGGCAATAAGCAATGCAAGGCTTACCAGGACAGCGCGCGTCACACCGGATCCCTCGTTCTGCCCGCCAGCCAAGGGCCGGAGAATTTCTTGGCCGCCAAGATAATGGCATCGGAGAGCGGCATACAAGGGTTACCCGGGATAGTGTAGGGTGCGCCGCGGCGAAGGATGGGCGCCGCATCACTGCTGGAGACACACAAAAATGACGTTGCGTGAGGCGAATTTGACGGCAGGTTCAGCAGCCGACCGGGAGCCTGAAATCATCGAAAGTGGTGGTACGGCGCGATTGCATCTCACGCTTGCGGCGACCGACTACGATCACGTGCGCGACCTGATGAACGGTGTCGTGCGCCCCGAAGGCGCTGTCCTGACCGCCTTCGTTCTGCCGGTCGAGGAAGTTTTCTACAGATTTATTAAAAACCGCGAATGGGACGTGTCGGAAATGTCCTTCGGCAAGTTCATCGGTTACGCGTCGCAGGGCAACTCGCCCTTCGTTGGAATCCCGGTCTTTCCGTCGCGCGTGTTCCGCCACTCCGCGTTTTACGTGCGGACGGATCGCGGGATTGCGACGCCGAAGGACCTCGCAGGCAAGCGCGTCGGCATTCCGGAGTGGGCGCAAACAGCGGGTATCTATGCGCGTGGCTATCTGTCGGAGACGGCCGGTGTCGATCTGCGCAAGATTCACTGGGTGCAAGCGGGCATGAACGAGGCCGGACGCGAGGAAAAGGTAGAATTCAAGCTGCCGGCCGGCATTCAATATGAGCAGCGGCGCGACACGAGCATATCGGCGATGTTGCTGTCTGGTGAAATTGATGCCGCCATTTCAGCGCGCGTCCCGGACGCGTTCGAAAACGGCGGCGGAAAAATCGCGCGGCTGTTCCCGGACTACCGGGCGGAAGAGGCGCGTTATCATGCCGCAACCGGCATTTATCCGATCATGCACGTGATCGCGATGCGGCGAACGGTCTTTGAGCGCTACCCGTGGGTGGCGATGAACCTGTTCAAGGCCTTTGATGAAGCCAAGCGAAGAAGCCTCGAGCGCATCCGGGATTTGACCGCCTCGCGAATCCCGGTGCCGTGGTCTGCCGCAATTGCCGACGAATGGTGCAAGGATTTTGGCGCAGATCCGTTTCCATACGGCCTGGAGGCAAATCGCAAGACGCTCGACGCGTTCTGCCGCTTCGCCCATGAACAGGGCGTTACCGCCAAACAGCTTGCGCCTGATGATTTATTCCCGAAAGAGGTACGCGCGAGCGTAAGAGTTTAATCTTTCGCGCGCTCCACGTAGGAGCCGTCGGCCGTCATCACCACAACGCGGGTCCCGGCGACGATATGGGTCGGGACCATGGTGCGGATGCCGTTCGACAGGATCGCCGGCTTGAACGAGCCAGACGCGGTCTGCCCCTTCATGGCGGGCTCGGTTTCCTTGATTTCCAGCGTGACCTTCTGCGGAATCTCGATGGAGACGGCGACGCCTTCGTGGATGGCGAGGTTCACCTTCATGCCTTCCTGCAGATAAGCGGCTTGATCGCCGATGATGTCGGACTGCAAGGCAACCTGGTCGTAGGTTTCGTCATTCATAAAGTGAAAACCGTCGCCGTCCTGGTAGAGGTATGAATATTCCACGTCCTCGACATGGGCGCGCTCCACCTGGTCGGTGGTCTTGTAGCGCATCTGGGTCTTCACGCCGTCGGAAATCCGGCGCATATCGACCTGGGTGGTGGGGGTGCCCTTGCCGGGATGAAAATTTTCCGCGTTGAGGACAACATAGAGCTTGCCGTCGAGATCGACGATATTGCCTTTGCGGAGCGAACTGGCGATGACCTTCACGATATTGATCCTTGACGTCTGGGCGGCTGGGGGCCGCGGTTTCGGGCCGCACCATAGCGATCTTCTCGCGCGATGCCAGCCTTTCTCGAGCGTCGTTTGATCGAGGTAAATGTGCCGAAAAGCCCGCCATTCTGGAGTGCCAGGGTCCATGCCGCCCGCAGGCCATATCTGCTGGCGCGCCAGCAGGTCGCGGCCGCATTGCGGCGCTGGTTTACCGCGCAGGGTTTTGTCGAGGTTGAAACTGCGGCGCTCCAGGTTTCGCCGGGGAACGAGACCCACTTGCACGCCTTCGCCACCGAGCTGATCGGGACAAGCGGCGAACGCCAACCGCTTTACCTGCGGACGTCGCCGGAATTCGCCTGCAAGAAACTCCTGGCGGCCGGCGAGACGCGCATTGTCGATTTCGCCAAGGCGTTCCGCAATCGCGAGCGCGGGCCGCTGCACCATCCGGAATTCACGATGCTGGAATGGTACAGGGCAAATGAACCGTACGACACATTGATGGATGACTGCGCGGCTCTGCTGGCGGAAACGGCACGCGCTGCCGGTACGAAGGAATTCCGGTTTCGCGACAAGACCAGTGATCCGCTGGCAACGCCCGAACGTGTGACCGTCGCCCAGGCATTCGCGCGTTATGCCGGCATTGATTTGTTGGGTACAATTCGGGGCGGGCGAGGCGACAGCAGGGCGCTGGCCGCGCAAGCGGCCAAAGCCGGTGTCGCGACCGCTGCCGACGACAGCTGGGGCGACATCTTCAGCCGGATCCTGGCGGAGCGGGTGGAACCCCACCTCGGCATCGGCCGCGCCACCATATTATATGAGTATCCTCTGCCGCTCGCGGCACTGGCGCGGCCCAAGCCCGGAAGCGACACTGTGGCTGAGCGTTTCGAGCTCTATGCCTGCGGGGTAGAACTCTCCAATGGTTTCGGCGAACTGACCGACGTTGCCGAGCAGCGCGCACGCTTTACGTCCGCTATGAACGAAAAAGAACGTATTCATGCCGAGCGTTACCCGATCGACGAGGATTTCCTCGACGCCTTGGCGCGCATGCCGCCCGCCAGCGGCATCGCGCTTGGCTTCGACCGTCTGGTGATGTTGGCGACCGGCGCGCAGCACATCGAGCAGGTGATCTGGGCTCCGGTGACTGAGTGAGAATGACAAAGGGACAATCCATGACGACGCTCCGCACGCCCACCCAATTGTGTGACCGGGGGCTGATATCGTCCGATCAGCGAGCCGCACTTGAAACAGTTGCCACGCGTTACGCAGTCGCGCTGCCACCGGCACTCGCCCAGCTGATCGATCGCCGCGATCCGGCGGATCCGATTGCCCGCCAATTCGTCCCTGATGCGGCAGAACTCGATCATCGTCCGGAAGAGCTTGCCGATCCGATCGGTGATGACGCGCATAGTCCGGTTGAGGGGATCGTTCACCGCTATCCAGATCGCGTGCTGTTCAAACTCACCCACGTCTGCGCGGTGTATTGCCGATTCTGTTTTCGTCGCGAAATGATCGGGCCGGACAAGCCAAACGCGCTTTCGCCGCAAGGGGTGGCGCGCGCACTCGATTATATCCGGATGCATCCCGAAATCTGGGAAGTGATCCTCACGGGAGGCGATCCGTTGATTCTGTCGGCCCGACGCCTGCGCGCCGCGATGAAGGCGCTCGCGGCAATCGATCACGTCAAAATCATTCGTATCCACACCCGCATGCCGGTTGCCGATCCCGAACGCATCTCACCCGAATTGGTGCGTGCCATGAAGATCAAGGGAAAGGCCACCTATGCTGCCATCCACGTCAATCATCCGCGTGAACTGACACCGCAGGCGCGGTCGGCCTGCGCGCGCCTGGCTGATGCCGGCATTCCATTGCTCGCGCAAACAGTGCTGCTGGCCGGCGTCAACGACACGCCGGACGTCATGGCCGCACTCATGCGGTCGCTCGTGGAATGCAGGATCAAGCCTTACTACCTGCACCATGGCGACCTTGCGCCCGGCACTGCGCATTTGCGCACCGACATTGCAACGGGGCAGGAGCTCATGCGCAGTCTGCGCGGTCGCGTCTCGGGCCTCTGCCAGCCGACTTATGTGCTCGACATTCCGGGCGGCCACGGCAAATCGCCGATCGGGCCCTCTTACATCGAGCGGGTCGGATCAAACGGCAGCGCGCAGACGGTCGTGAAGGATTTCAACGGGCAGCAACACCAATATCCGCCGCCAGCGGTCTAGTGCCGGATCGCCAATAGGTCGAGCAGGGCCGCGGCCACCGCCAGGCTGGCGAATCCGATGAACACCACCGCGATCACAGCGTGCCAGACAAAGGCGACATCGCGCCTGAGGGCTGCCACTACGTTCTTGCTGCTGATCATCGCCTGACGTTCCCAATGAGAGTTCGCTGCAGGACAGCGAACATTAGTCCGTAAAGGACCATCCGGCGCATAATTTGTATGTTAAAAATCGCGTGAATAGCCTCGCATACACGCATACCAGCTATGAAAACTGCAGGCCTTCCAGCAGAAGCCGCACGGGAAGCGGTCTTGGCCGGCTATTCGAGCTCCGTCCACGCATCCCTGGATACCGAAACCTCTCGGCCATGATTGCCGCAGGCTCGTGAGGCATTTCGGCAGCCGGACCGGACAAGTGTAGCGCCGGCGGACTCTCCGGTGACGTAGTCCAAAAGGTTGTCGCGCTCGTCCAAGCTTTCGATTGTCGATTCCGCCAGATTATTTCCGCTCACACCGGAACATTAAAATGGCGAGGACAATGCGATGAGGACAACAACAATAGGTGCTGTGCTGGTGGCAATCGGTGTCTGTGCTGCTGGTCCACTCGTTTCAAATGCAAAAGCCAGCACTCTTATTCCCTATCCCAATAGGGGCGTCGAAAATTCGGCGACCTACACGTTCACTGCAATCGCTGATGGCTCAGTCACCGCGTATTTTGCCGGGTCGGGCGCCCACTTCATCGAAGTGCTCGGCATGACGGTGAACGGGATCCCGACCGGAATTACCGGGCTGAATGATCAACTCTCCCATGTCGGGGACTCTCTTATTCTCGCGAACAACGTCCACGCCGGTGATACGATCGTGTTTTTCGATCAGATATCTCAGCAAAACGGGGGCGACATTTGGTATTCCAACTTTGCATTGAACGCGGACGGCGGACAGCACGCCTACGCGACGCTTTATGACAGCAACAGCCACCTGCTTATCGGCGCGATACCTTCCGGTGTGTACGTGGGGTTCGAAGATCTGACCAAAGACCTGAGCAAAGGACACGGAGCTCCCAACTTTGATTATCTTGACGAAACCTTTGTCGCCACAAATGTCGAAATAAATGCGACGCCACTTCCAGCCTCTCTGCCGCTCTTTGCGACCGGCGTCGGCGGAATGGTTCTGCTCGCCTGGCGACGGAAGCGGAAGGCTGCATCGCGCGTCGCCGAAAGCCACGCCTGATTATTGACTGATTATTGGCTGAGCATTGGCGCGCCCTAGGGGATTCGAACCCCTGTTACCGCCGTGAAAGGGCGGTGTCCTAGGCCTCTAGACGAAGGGCGCGCGTGGCCGGGGGTATAAAGAGCTTCACCCTCAGCGGCAAGCGAATGACGGCTACCACTTACCGGTATTGGGCATCGATTTCCACGGTTCCTGCGGGGGTTTGGCGGCGCCTTTTTGCAGGAGCTCGATGGAATGCTTGTCGGGTGAGCGCACGAAGGCCATGACGCCGTCGCGCGGCGGCCGGTTGATGGTGACGCCGGCCTTCATCAGCCGGTCGCAGGTTTCATAAATATCGTCGACCTCATAGGCGAGGTGGCCAAAGAACCGGGCCTCGCCATAGTCCTCCGAATCCCAGTTGTAGGTGAGCTCGACCACCGGCGCGTCGCGCCGGCCGGCCTTGAGCGCCTCGGTTGCGGCGGGGGCGTCATCCGATGCGGCCAGGAACACCAGGGTATAACGGTTCTTTTCGTCGACCCGCCGGCGGACCTCCTGGAGACCCAGGAGCTTGCCGTAGAATTCCATCGCGGCGTCGAGATTGCGTACGCGGAGCATCGTGTGCAGAAATCGCATGGTTGAAACCTCACTGTGGCGGGCGCCCTGATCGGGCGGCACTATAGCAATGATTGCATCCGACCTTGAAGCTGCCGTCGCCGGCCTCGGCGAACTGATCGAATCCGCCCGCGTGATCGTTCCCTTTACGGGGGCGGGGATCTCGACCGAATGCGGCATTCCCGATTTCCGGTCGCCCGGCGGGCTGTGGACTAAGAACCAGCCGATCCCCTACGACGCCTTCGTGGCGAGCCGCGACATGCGCGACGAGTCCTGGCGGCGGCGCTTTGCCATGGAGGAAAGCTTTGCCAGGGCGAAGCCCGGCCGCGGCCATCGCGCGCTCGCCAGTCTCTATCGCGCCGGCAAGGTCCCGGCCTTGATCACCCAGAATATCGACAACCTGCACCAGTCCTCCGGCGTTGCCGAGCGCGACGTGGTCGAATTGCACGGGAACACCACCTACGCCGTCTGCCTGGACTGCGCCGAGCGCTACGAATTGTCATGGGTGCGGGAAAAATTCGAGGGATCGGGCGAGCGTGCACCCGATTGCAGCTGCGGTGGTCCGATCAAGACCGCGACCATCTCGTTCGGCCAGGCCATGCCGCCCGAGGCGATGCAGCGCGCCGAGGCATTGACCAAAAGTTGTGACCTGTTTCTCGCCGTCGGCTCCTCGCTGGTGGTGTGGCCGGCCGCCGGTTTTCCGCTGATGGCCAAACGCAATGGCGCAGCACTCGTCATTATCAATCGCGAGCCGACTGAATTCGATGACATCGCCGATCTGGTTGTACGCAACGACATCGGCGACGCTTTGGCCCCCTTCATCGCCCACTGATTCGCTTGTGTTGCGCTGTGTATAGAGCTGTGCGCAAGCCCATTTTGGCCTTTGCCGTTTGAAGGCCGGTGTTATCTTCAAATCGACGCAAGATTCGTCGAAGCGCCCATCAAGAGGCGCCAGCAAAGCAACGGCGTCATGGCGTCGGACGGGGTCGAATCAAAAATGTCTGGTACCAATCTCCGGCCAGGGGCGGTCAGAGAACTCGTCGATGAAACGGCGACCAATCTCATAGAATTGACCGGCGTCATCAAGTGGTTCGATGTCTCAAAGGGATTTGGGTTCATCGTTCCCGACAACGGAATGCCCGACATTCTTCTCCACGTGACCTGCCTGCGCCGTGACGGTTTCCAGACCGCCTACGAGGGCGCGCGGGTCATTTGCGAGGTGCTGGAGCGCCCGAAAGGCCTGCAGGCCTTCCGCATCGTTTCGATGGACGACAGCACGGCCGTGCACCCGGCGCAGATGCCGCCGCCGCGCACCCACGTTACGGTGACGCCGACCAGCGGGCTCGAGCGCGCGCAGGTCAAATGGTTCAACCGTCTGCGTGGCTTCGGCTTCCTGAGCCGGGGCGAGGGCACGCCCGACATTTTCGTCCATATGGAAACCTTGCGCCGCTATGGCATTGCCGAGCTGCGGCCGGGCCAGACAGTGCTGGTCCGCTTCGGGCCCGGGCCGAAGGGCCTGATGGCGGCCGAGGTGCGGCCGGACGGTGGCCCGCTCGGGCTCGCCTCGCACTAGATCCCGGATTTTCCAGTTGCCGCTTGGGCTTGGGCCGCGTAAAGGCGGGCGCATGCGCGCGATCCATTGGCTCGTTCTTTGTCTCTATGGGCTCTTCGTGGCGGCCGGGCCGGCCTGGTCGGCCGGCAAGCAGACGCTGGAGATTGCCAGCCAATCCGGCGTGCATGTTTTTTCGGTCGAACTGGCTGACAACGATGCCGAACGGGCCAAGGGTCTCATGTACCGCAAGGAACTGCCCGAAGGGCAGGGCATGCTGTTCGATTTCCATCGCGAGCAGGATGTGAGTTTCTGGATGCAGAACACATACATCCCGCTGGACATGATCTTCATCCGTGCCGACGGCCGCATCCTGCGGATTGCCGAAAACACGGAACCCTTGTCCACGCGGCTGATCCCGTCGGGGGGACCGGTCCGTGCGGTTCTGGAAATCATCGGCGGTTCGGCCCGCAAACTCGGCATTGCGCCCGGCGACCGGGTCGCTTCGCCCATATTCGGCGGCCATTGAGGGCTTGCTTGCCGGGCTGAATCGAAGCGTGTATCGAACCCGAAAGCTGATCGGAGCGTAGCGCAGTCTGGTAGCGCATCTGGTTTGGGACCAGAGGGTCGCAGGTTCAAATCCTGCCGCTCCGACCACTTAACATCCTGATCTGGCACAAAGCCGCGCGCTCGCAGGCGCGGCGGTTCCACACGAGCCGGCGCAACCGGTTCGCGTCCCTCATGGGTGCGGACAACCTAAGGGATATAATCCTATAGGAATATTGTCAAGAGACGGCGTATGGGCGAAAATGGCGCGAGAGTCCAAATGCAATGCGTCACAAGCCCAGAGAAATTCGAAAAGTTTCGCAAGGGGCGTTATTCAGCGCGCTGACGGTGGTGTCGCATCTCGCGGCGATCGTTGGCGCGATCGTGGTTGTGCTCGACACGCTGCATCATTGGTAATTCGAAGGCGCGCAAACGGGGAGTGGCGTCGTCATCTATTCGGTCGATGAGACTTTGTCGCGATGATGCAAGTCGGCCTTCGTTGCAAAAATGCAACGACGCATCAGCAAATGCATTGCTGCGTGCCAAATCGCGCAGTTTGTCGTTTTTCACAAACCCGCCAGCGCGCGCGCCCAAGCGCTCTTTGTCACGATCTCTAATTCTTGCGCCGGTTCGAGATTCTGGAACGCACGTCGCAAATGCGTCTGCAAGATTGGAGTTTGAAAATGAAACTGGCGAAAAGTCTTCTCCTTGGTTCGGCGGCGGGTCTCGTTGCTGTAGCTGGGGCGCAGGCAGCCGATCTTCCCGTCAAGGCCAAACCGGTCCAGTACGTGAAGATCTGTAGCCTGTACGGCGTCGGGTTCTATTACATCCCCGGCACCGACATGTGCCTGAAGATCGGCGGCTGGGTCCGCGCCGAATACGCCTATGGCGATAACGGCAACATGACCTGGGGTCCGTTCAACGCGAACGTGAATGACCGCAGCACCAGCAACAGCACCTGGCGCGCGCGCGGCTACATTACGGCCGATGCCCGTAACCAGACTGAATACGGCACCGTGCGTGGCTACATCGCCGTTGGTCTGTCCACCAGCAACATCGGTACGGACAACCCCGGCAATACGTTCAGCGCAAACCGCGCCTTCATTCAGTGGGCGGGCTTCACGTTCGGTCTGGCGCAGTCGTTCTATGACTTCTACAGCGTGCCGGCCACGTCGTACTGGGGTTCGTTCCCGGCCTCCGACACCGGTGATCCGGGCTGGATGGTTCTCGGTTACACCGCTCAGTTCGGCAACGGTCTCTCGGCAACGCTCGCCGCGGAAATGCGCCGCATGACCGCCGTCGATAACGTTAGCGGTGGTGTCGGTACCATTAACACCGCTGTCGGCCCTGTTTTCGGCACTGGTGGAACCGGCTCCGGCTCCTACGGTGGCTTCCAGGGTCCCGACGTCGTCGCCAACCTGCGCGTCGACCAGGCTTGGGGCTCTGCCCAGATCATGGGCGCCTTGCACGAGGTCAATGGGCTCTACTACTCGAACCTCAGCCCTATCGCGCATCCCAATGATGAATTGGGTTTCGCGGTCGGCGCGGGCATCAAGCTCAATGCGCCGATGATCGGCCAGGGCGACTTCCTGCAAGCCCAGGTCAACTATACCCAGGGCGCGTTGAAATACATCTTCCAGACTCCGACCTCGAACTGGTTCAAGCAAGACGGAGCACAGTTCGGCTTCGGTGCTCTCAGCGATGGAATCTATGGCGGTACGGCGGTCGGCGTGAGCACGACCGACGTCGAACTGACCACCGCCTGGGGTATCAACGCGGCCTACGAGCATTTCTGGAATCCACGCTGGCGCACGTCGCTTTACGGCGGCTATGCGGCCGTGAGCTACGGTGATAGTGCGAATAATATGATGTGTTCAGCCTTGGGAACCGCCAACGGCAACGGGCTGTCCGGTTCGCTGGCTGTCGCCAAGCCGGGCTGCAACATGGATTGGTCAACCTGGTGGATCGGTTCGCGCACCCAGTGGAATGTCACGAAGGACTTCTACATGGGCGTCGACGTGCTGTACTCGAAACTCCAGACCGCGGACATTAACAGCGCATCGACCGGGCTAACGTCTTCCGTTCCGGTCGGACAATCGACAGCCGACGTGGACAACTGGATGTTCCGCTTCCGCGTGCATCGCGACTTCTATCCCTGACGATCTGTGTGGCTTGAGGGATAACGGCCCCGGCGGGAAACCGCCGGGGTTTTTATTTTCGCTGCCAAATACAGTCGCGGCGAGCACTTCGATACGAATTGCACCGCGTTGCCGAAATACAACGGCGCGTCGGCAAATGCATCGTTGCGCGCCAGATCGCGCAGTTTGTCGCTTTTCACAAACCTGGTGCCGCTCGTGCCCAAGCGCTCTTTGTCAAGATCTCTAATTCTTGCGCCGGTTCGAGAATCTGGAACGGACGTCGCAAAAGCGTCTGCAAGATTGGAGTTTGAAAATGAAGCTGGTGAAAAGCCTTCTGCTCGGGTCGGCGGCAGGCCTCGTTGCGATCGCAGGCGCGCAGGCAGCCGATCTGCCGGTGAAGGCCAAGCCAGTCGAGTACGTCAAAATCTGTAGTCTCTACGGCGTCGGGTTCTATTACATCCCCGGCACCGATATGTGCCTGAAGGTGGGTGGGTGGGTTCGCGCCGAATATGCTTATGGCGCCAATGGCAACTTCGCCTGGGGCTGGGCTAACGCCAACGTCAACAATCGCACGACCAACAACAGCGAATGGCGCGCTCGCGGCTACATCACGGCCGATGCGCGCAATCAGACCGAGTACGGCACGGTGCGTGGCTATCTGGCTGTTGGCCTGAGCACGAACAACGTTGGCGTCGACACTCCAAGCAATACGTTCAGCGCCAACCGCGCTTTCATTCAATGGGCGGGCTTCACGTTCGGACTGGCGCAGTCGTTCTTTGACTTCTACAGCGTACCGGCGACGTCATACTGGGGTTCGTTCCCGGCGTCCGACACGGGCGACAGCGGCTGGATGGTCGCGGGTTACACCGCGCAATTCGGCAATGGTTTGTCGGCGACCATCGCCGCCGAAATGCGCAGGATGACGCAGATCATCGGTTCGCAAAGCACGATTGCACCTACGGCAACATTCCCCGGTAACTATGGGGGTTTTCAAGCACCAGACGTGGTCGGCAATCTGCGTATCGACCAATCTTGGGGCTCGGCGCAAGCGATGGGCGCGCTGCATCTTCTTAACGCTGGCACTGCTTTTCACCCGGACGACAGATTTGGTTTCGTTATTGGCGCCGGAATTAAATTAAACGCGGCTATGGTCAGCCAAGGTGACTATCTTCAGGCGCAGATCAATTACACGCAGGGGGCCACGCGATATATTTTTCAAACCCCCAATACGAACTGGGCAGTAGCCAAAGGTCAGGTACAAGGATTGGGCGTGCTGGCCGATGCCGCGTATTTGAATGCTTCTGATTTAGAAATGACAACGGCCTGGAACGTTAATGCTGCCTATGAGCACTTTTGGAATCCTAGGTGGCGGACCGCTCTGTATGGTGGCTATGCAGCGGTGAGCTATAGCGACCGCGGTAACGGAATTGTCTGTATATTTGAAGCGGCAGGCTCCGGTACGGGCACCGCACCCATCATTCTTCCCGGCTGTGACAACGACTGGAGTACGTGGTGGCTTGGTTCCCGGACACAGTGGAATGTCACCAAAGACTTCTATTTGGGATTTGACGTTATGTACTCAAAGCTTTTGACCATCGGCTTACCGAACAGTACGCCAAACGGATTTACGAGTTTTGGTGGGGCAGAGAGGTTGTCCGACGTCGATAACTGGCAATTCCGCTTCCGCGTGCATCGCGACTTCTATCCTTGATCGGATAGCAACATACAAAGGGCGACGGCCCCCGGCGGGAAACCGCCGGGGTTTTTATTTGTACGTTCTCCGCCGTCGTCCCCGCGAAAGCGGGGACCCAGTACTCCGCAGTCTTGCAATTTCGCCGCGACGCTTGGGGTTACTGGATCGCCCGCCTTCGCCGGCGATGACGCCGTGCTGGAACGCGCGCCGTTAGTGGAGCGGGCGGTCGCAGCGGCCGACAAAGTCCGCAATCCGCGCGATCGTGCCGGCCTCTGCCAGAAGCGGCGCGTGGCCCTGATCTGCGACCTCCAGTGTTTCGAGGGCAGGGTGCCGTGCGCGCATGGCATCGACCGTTGCCGGCGACAGAATGTCGGAATTGGCTCCGCGGATCGCCATCACCGGCACATGGGCGAGCGCATCGAATTGCCTCCACAGCGGCGGGATCGGGCTGTCCGGGTTTATGGCCTCCAATGTCTTTGCAAGCCTGACGTCATAGGTCGGCACCATCCGGCCGTTTTCTTCCTTGAATGTGCGCCGCGCGCCGGCCAGCCAGTCGTCATGGCTGAGCTTTGGAAATTGATTATGGAATAGCCGCCGCAGAACCTCGGCGCCGTCCTCGAAATTGCGCGGCTGCGGCAGCTTGCCGACGTAGCCCTTGATGCGCATCAGGCCTTGCGGCTCGATGACGGGTCCAATGTCGTTGAGCACGACGCCTGCAATCGCGGTCGGTCGCACGGCGGCCAGCAACATTGTCAGGATTCCGCCGCGTGACGTTCCCACGTAGATCGCCGGCAATGCATCCAGTGCGGTAACCACTGCCAGGACATCGGCGAGCTCGACCGGCGGCGAATAATTGTCGGGGTTGCGGTCGTAGTCGGAACGGCCGCGTCCGCGATAATCGAGGGCGATCACGCGGCGCGGGTGGGCGCCGTCGTGCGTAAGCGCCGCCGCGAGGGCTTCAAAATCGGCGGCTGTGCGGGCAAGTCCGGGCAGGCAGACCACCGGCGTCTTCGGTGAGCTGCGCTGGCCATAGCAGAGTGCGTGCAGCCGCAGGCCATCGGGGGCGGTGATGAAGGTCGACGAGGGGCTTGAAGTGTTCATTGGCCGTCGTCCCCGCGAAAGCGGGGACCCAGTAATCACTGACGTGCGATGCTCGGATAAAGATCAGCCCAATTGGGATTTGACTCTTCGATCAGGCGGATTTTCCAGTTGCGGTTCCATTTCTTGATGCGCTTTTCGCGCTGGATTGCATTTTCGATATCATCAAACCGTTCAAAGTAAACCAGATCATGGACGCTGTACTTTTTGGTGAACCCATCGACGCCGTTTGATTTGTGCTCAAAGACACGCCGCACGAGGTCGTTGGTGACACCAACGTAAAGTGTACCGCCGATTTTACTTGCAAGGATATAGACGAAATAGCCGGTGTATGACGTCATCAAACAAGTTTTGTGATCGCTGGATTTCCGGGTCAAGCCAGCATCCGGAGGATGCTTTTATTCGGTCATCGCCCAAGCGGACAATGGCGGCGCCAATTGATCGACGACGACCTGATGATTTGGGTCGCCGCACATCATTCGTCATTCCCCGCGTAAGCGGGGAATCCAGTGTTTACTAGGTCCCCGCCTTCGCGGGGACGACGACCGAGTAGTTCACCCCGCCGCGGTTCGTGCGGGCATGTTGGCGGGGACCACAATCTCGCTAATTCAACCCGCCGCGCTTGATGTCGGCCTCGATCAGCAGCTTGGTGCCGCCGCCGAACCGCGCCCGGTAGACTTGAAGGTTCTCCATGATCCGCTCGACGTAATTGCGGGTCTCGGAGAGGGGGATGCGCTCGACCCAGTCAACCGGATCGACGTTGGGGTCGCGTGGGTCGCCGTAGGCCGCGATCCACTGCCGCACGCGGCCGCGGCCGGCGTTGTAGCCGGCGAAGGTGAGGATGTAGGACCCGTTATAGCCGGTGAACAGGTTCGACAGCTCCGCGGCACCCATCTGCATATTGTAGACCGGATCCTTGAGCAGGCGGTCGCGGCTGTAGGTGACCTTGAACTTGGCGGCGGTGTCGATGCCGGCTGCGGGTGTGACCTGCATCAGCCCCATGGCGTGGGCGCTGGAGACGACCTTCTGGTTGAAGTGGCTCTCCTGGCGCGCGATCGAATAGGCAATGGCGGGCTCGATCGGCGGCGCGATCGGCTGGTAGTCGGGCAGGCCAACGATCGGATAAGCGTAATAGTCGAGCGGCAGGCCGCGTCCGTAGGCGGCCTCGCCCAGCAGCAGCATGGCGCGGCCGTCCCCGTGTTTGCCGGCAAGTTCGCCGAGCATCGCCATGCCGGCGATGTCGGTGCCGCTCTCACCGAGTTCGGCAAAGATCGATGCCAGCATGTCGCGCTCATCGAGCGCATAGAGAATCTGGGCGGCCCGCACGACCTCGAGATTGCCGAGCACGTTCTGCTCTTGCGGCGTGAAGGCCGGTGGCCCGCGCAGGCCGAGGTCGGTCAACCCGAGCCGCGCCCGGGCAAGCTGGCCGTAATAGGTGGCGGTGTATTGTGCGGCTGAATCGTAGAAGGCCTTGGCCTGTGCGCGTTGGCCCATGGCTTCCGCCGCGCGGCCCTGCCAATAGCCGCCGCGCGCCAGCGCATGCGGGTTGATGGTGCCTTCCATGATGCGCGCGAAGTGCTCGGCGGCCGTCTTGGGATCGTTCAGGTAACGCAGCGCGACCCAGCCGGCGGTGAAATGCGCATCCACCCGGTAAAAGCCGCGCATCGGCGTCGCGGCTTCACGCGCAATCCGGTACGCAGTTTGCGCGTCGCGCTCGTCGAGCAGCTTGCGCACCAGCAAGCGCCGTTCCTGCCACCACTGGTCGAGATTGTAGAGAAGCTCCGGATTTTTCGGCGCGGTCAGGATCAGCCTGCCGGCGTCCTCCGCCATGTTGTTCTGGCGTAGCCATTGCACGCGCGCGAAAATGTAGCCGGGATCATTTTGCGCGGAGGCGGGGACTGCATCGAGCGCCGCCTTCGCATTGCCGGCCTTGCGCAACACCGCAGCGCGCGCCTTGCCGATTGCAACCTCATTGCCGCCAAGACGTTCCGCGGCGCGCATGCCGCCGGCAACGTCGTCGGCATAGAAGCGGTGTTCCATGCGCGCCTTGTGGTCGGCGGTGGTGAGCATGTTGCCGAACATCTCGAGCACGCGCTTTTCAACCTCGGCGCTGCATTCGTCGTTGCGCCAGGCGTGGCGAACCAGGGCCGCGGCGGCGTCGCGATCGCCTTGCGCGAGCAAGGTGCGCGCCAGCATGAAACGGCCTTTGGCGGTCGACGGCTGATGCTTGGCGAAGAAGGCGCGGACGGTGCGGTCATCGACGCCATCATTCCAGAGCGCGTTTTCGGCGCGCCGGCGGAACAACGGAGAGTGCGGCCAGCTCGGATTGGCCTCGACGAAGGCGGCGTAGCGCTGGAATGTTGGATTGGTGTTGTCCGAACGCAGGATCACCCACTCAGCGAGTTTCTTGGCGACAGGATCCGTGATGCTCGCTTCGGCGGCATCGGCATCGGCTTCCTTGCCCCTGCGCGCGGCCTCGATGACGCGTTTGACCGCAGCAACGTCCGCGGCCGAGGTCGCGGCTGTCGGGGCGAGTGCGAACGGGCCGGAGGCGGGGCGCGCCAGCGGCTTGAAGGTGGCGCGGCTTTCAAAGATTGCGCCATGCAGGCCGACATTGGCCTGCGCAAAAGACGAAAGGGCTTTGGGTTCAGCGGCCGGCCGCTTCTGCGGGAGCGGTGCGATTCGCGGCGCCGGTGCGGCGGCCTGCTTTCCGCCGGGGATCGCCGGCCGGGGGCGCGGCAATGGAACCTGCTGCGGCAGCGCCAGGACTGTCTCCGCGCAAAGCGCGGAAGCGGCCGCCAGTGCGAAACACGCGCGAAAATAAGCGCCGATGGGGCTGCGAGTCCCGTGCATCCGATTCCTTGCGTTCCCTTGCCCTTAAGTCCCGGCGACCCCGACTCATGGCAAGGGCCGCGAACCCGTTTGGCCCCCATTAGGCCAATAACGTTGATGAAGGATATCCAAATTTCTGGGGTATTGGGACCCTAGGCAACGAGGGGGGCAAAAACAGGGCAAGGGCCCCCGCTATCACACCAATTGATGAGCCCATTTACGGGCGGGGCTTTCATCGGTGCCTCTGACCCGATATCTATGGTCCCTCAGTTCCGATCCCTGTGGAGAAGTCGTGCCATGACCGCCAAGACGAGCTTTCGAGGCTCATTTACCGCGCTGGTCACGCCGTTCAAAAACGGTTCGCTCGACGAAAAGGCGTTCCGCGACATTGTGGACTGGCAGATCGCCGAGGGCACGAATGGCCTGGTTCCGGTCGGCACCACCGGTGAGAGCCCGACGCTGTCGCATGACGAGCACAAGAAGGTCGTGGAGTGGTGCATCGACCAGGCCAACGAACGGGTTCCCGTCATCGCCGGTTCCGGATCGAACTCGACGGCTGAAGCCGTAGAGTTGTCGCAGCATGCAGAGAAGGCCGGCGCCGACGCCGTGCTGATTGTCACGCCCTATTACAACAAGCCGACCCAGGAAGGGCTCTATCAGCACTACAAGGCGATCAACGATGCCGTCGGCATCCCGATCATCATCTACAATATTCCCGGCCGGTCCATCGTCGACATGTCGGTCGACACGATGGCGCGCCTGTTTGAACTCAAGAACATTGCCGGCGTGAAGGACGCGACGGCCAACATGGCGCGCGTCTCGCAGCAGCGGGCCGCGATGGGGCCGGATTTCAATCAGCTGTCTGGCGAAGATATCACCGCGCTCGGCTTCATGTCGCATGGCGGCCACGGCTGCATCTCGGTCACCTCGAACGTGGCGCCGCGGCTATGCGCTGAATTTCAGGCGGCCTGCCTGAAGGGCGACTTCGCCAAGGCGCTCAAGCTGCAGGACAAGCTCACGCCGCTTCATATCAATTTGTTCGTGGAAACGAGCCCGGCGCCGATCAAGTATGCGATGTCGTTGATCGGCAAGTGCGCCAATACGGTGCGGCTGCCGATGGTGCCGGCGAGCGAGAAGGCGCAGGCCGCCGTGCGCCAGGCGATGGTGCACGCCGGCCTCATCAACTAGATGCTGGCTGAATTCAAAAAGTTTGCGCTGCGGGGAAACGTCGTCGATCTCGCCATTGGCGTGATCATTGGCGCCGCCTTTTCCGGCATCGTGAATTCGCTGGTGGGTGACGTCATCATGCCAACCATCGGCGCGGTCACGGGCGGTCTCGATTTTTCAAATTATTTCGTGCCGCTTTCGGAGAAAGTCACGGCGGCGACCCTGGTCGAGGCAAAAAAGCAAGGCGCCGTGCTGGCTTGGGGCAGCTTTCTCACTGTCACGCTTAACTTCATCATCATCGCTTTCGTGCTCTTCCTGGCCATCCGCGCGCTCAACAAGGTTGTTCGCAAGGAAGAGGAGAAAGCGCCGGCACTGTCGAAGACCGAGCAACTTCTCACCGACATCCGCGATCAGCTCAAGTCGCGCTGAACGCGGACGGCAAGCACGCCCAAAGCATTCACATGGCCGCAAAACCCGAGCGCCGCTTCAAGGTGGTCGCCGACAATCGCAAGGCGCGCTTCAACTACGAAATCGGCGAGACCTTCGAGGCGGGCATTGTCCTCACCGGCAGCGAGGTCAAATCGCTGCGCGCCGGCAAGGCCACGATCGCCGAATCCTACGCCGATACGCGCGATGGCGAACTCTGGCTGATCAACTCGAATATTCCGGAATATCTACAGGCCAGCCGCTTCAACCACCTGCCGAAGCGGCCGCGCAAATTGCTGCTGCAAAAGCGCGAGATCAACCGGCTGGCGGGAGCGGTCGAGCGGGAAGGCATGACCATCGTGCCGTTAAAGCTTTACTTTAACGAGAAGGGCCGTGCGAAAATCGAAATTGCGCTCGCGCGCGGCAAGAAATTGCACGACAAGCGCGAGACCTTGAAAAAGCGCTCCTGGGAACGCGAACGCGGGCGGCTGATGCGCCTGAAGGGGTAGTGGATGGACGGGCGCCGAATTACCATGGCGATGATTTGGCGGCCCCCGAACGCAGCCCTTTAATGACTGCAAATTCCATTCAAGACCGTGTTTCCCCGCGCCGGTTTGTTGTGCCGGCCGCCATTGTTGCCCTTTCGCTCGCGGTTTTTGTCGTGAGCAATCTCGGATCGCTCAATCACAACGACTTTATGTACGCGGTTGCGCCGGCCGTGTGGGCGCAAAACGGCGCCCTCTATACCGACGTGCCATTCCCGCAGGCGCCGCTCTCGATTTTGCTGAACTGGTCGCTGGCCGCAGCAACCGGAAACGTCAATATTTTTCTGTTGGCCCGTCTAGTCTCGATGGTGTTGGTTTTCGTCGCCGTGCTGTTGCCGGTGCTTGATCGGGCAAAGATGCAGAACATTGAAATTTGGACGTTGTACGTCGCGCTAAGCCTGACCAACTTTTTTATCATCAACAACAGCAGGGAAATCGGGAACTACGCACTCTCTTTGATATGCCTCTCAGCAGCCGTCACCATACTCAGTACAAAAGGTTCTGCGGTGTGGCGCGGATTCGGGGCATGTGTCTTTGCCGGTCTGGCAACCTCCGCGAAACTCTATTTTGTTTTTCTTTGCCCGGCGCTGTTTCTGTTTTTTCTTTTAAATGACCGGACGGCGCGCAATCCAAAAGTTGTTGCTGCCTGTGGCCTCGGTTTTCTGCTGGGGTTCACGCCGATATTGTACTTCCTGGCGCGCGACTATCAGGGTTTCCTGCACTGGAACGTCCGGTTCTTCCAGATGATCCTGCCGCTGCGGCTGACAGGGGCAGCCGATGCCCTCGGGCGCATCGCGAATATTCTGGTGCTTTTTGTAACGCTGATGGCCATTCCCATCGGATTTTTCGCGGCGGCTTTGTGGCGGGCGTGGCGCCGCGGCGGTGCCGAGTTGCGCGAACGGGGCGCACAGCTGCTGCTGCTCCTTGCCGCCTGTGCCATGGCAATTTCGCCGATTTTTGTGTTCGGCCAATATCTCGGCCCGCTGGCCTTCCTCCTGTTGCTCTATTCGGCGCCCTGGGCGGTCACGAAAGATCGAACCCGGTTCTTCTATCTGATCTTCGGTGGCGCAATGCTCGGCATGCAATGCGTCATCATGGCCATGATTGTGGGGCCGGACCTGCTGCGTGACCGCAGTTTGCTGGTGATGCAAGTCCTCGATGTGCAACGCAAAGCTCGCCAGATTGCGGTGGAGGGATACAGTTGCGAGCGCAAATTCTTTTCGGGGGCTCCGCTCTTTCTGCTCGAGAATGAAATCAAATATCCACCCGAGTTCGCGGCGGGGCCGTTCCTGATGTTCTTCCTGCGCGGGGAGGAACTGGCGAAAAAGGGGGAAGCGTATGACCTCGACGCGCATATCAAGGCGTGGAATCCCGATATCGTCATTTGGGGATATCATGTCGGCAGCCGCGAGCCCGCCGAAGACACGGTTGACCGGACCATTCGCGACTATGCCGTCAAGAACGCTTTCATTGTGATGCCGCTTGGACAAGTGGATGGACATGATATTGAGCTTGGCTATCGTGCCGGCTGCAAACGCGCGTCGTGAACCACTTTAATTGCGAGTGAACGCATGAGTGCATCAGTCCCGACCAAGCTCGACCATTGCGTAATCCATGTGTCCGACTGGGAGCGATCAAACAAGTTCTACAGCGCGGTGATGGGCGCCGAACTTGTGCAACGGCCTGCAGGCTGGGCCTACCGGTTTGGCGACAAGCAACTCAACGTGCACGGTCCGGGCGTGCAGCCGGCAGAAGTCGCCCGGCTTCCCGTGCAGCCCGGCAACAGCGACCTCTGCTTTGAATGGATCGGTCCGATCGATGCGGCAATCGCGCATCTCAAAGCGCATGGGATCGCAGTGGAGCGCGGGCCGATGCAGCGGTTCGGCGCCAAGGGGCCGGGGACGTCGGTCTATTTCCGTGACCCCGATGGCTCGCTCATGGAGTTTATGTCGTACACTTAACCCGTCATTTCGGCCGAGCCGCGTTAGCGGCAAGAGCCGGAATCCAGACATACGACGTCGACGAGCATCCTGGATTCCGGGTTCTGACCCATCGGGCCGGCCTTCGGCCGAGCCCGTTGGGCCAGCCCCGGAATGACAGGAAGGCAAATGACGAGCGGTAGAAAATTGATTAGGCGTCGAGGTAATTCCGTACGCTTGCAAACACCTTGCGAAACATTTCAGGCGTGAGCACGCCGGTATTCGTATTGTAGCGCGAGCAATGGTAGCTCGAGAACAAAGTCAGGCGATCGAGTTCGTGCTTGGCGCCATGCTTGAAGGGTGTCGCTGATTTCTTGGCGCCCAGCGCGGTCACCGCGCTGTCATGCGCAATGCGGCCGAGTGCGACAATGACGCGCAGTTTTTTCATTTCGGCAATGGTCGCCGCAAGAAAATCGCGGCAGGTTCTTATTTCGTCGGGCGTTGGCTTGTTCTCGGGCGGGACGCAGCGCACCGCATTGGTGATGCGGCAGTCGACCAATTCCAGTCCGTCGTCGGGATGGGCGCCGTACGCGCCGCGCGCAAAGCCGTACTTGCCGAGCGTTTCGTAGAGCAGCACACCGGCGTAGTCACCGGTGAACGGGCGGCCGGTTCGGTTGGCGCCTTGCACCCCGGGCGCCAACCCGACGATCAATACGCGCGCGCCCAAGGCGCCGAACGAGGGGACTGGCGCATTGAACCAGGTCGGCTCCTTGGAGCGCCAAGTCTTGCGGAACGCAACCAGCCGCGGGCAGCGCGGGCAGTCGCGTCCCGGTTTCCCGTCAACATCGCTCATAGCGCCTTGTTATTCGAAAGATTCGTCGTCGTCATCAGCGCCGACAGGAGCCGCGGCGCGTTGCGGCGCCGTCGGCGGCCTTTGCAGGAACTGGGGCGTATGATGCGGCGAACCGTGTTCCTCGCGTGGGCCGCGGGCTGCGTCGCGCGCGGCGCGCTCGGCCGGGTCGCGGCCGATCTTGGATTGCAGCGTGACGATGTCGGTGAAGACGTCGGCCTGGCGGCGCAGCTCATCGGCAATCATCGGCGGCTGGGTGGAAATGGTCGAGATCACGGTGACGCGCACGCCCTTGCGCTGCACGGCTTCCACCAGCGAGCGGAAGTCACCGTCCCCGGAAAACAACACCATGTGATCGATGGTGCCCGCGATTTCCATCGCGTCGACCGCAAGCTCGATGTCCATATTGCCTTTGACCTTGCGGCGGCCGGTCTGGTCGACGAATTCCTTGGTCGCCTTGGTGACGACGGCGTAGCCGTTGTAGTCCAGCCAGTCGATGAGGGGGCGGATCGAGGAGTATTCCTGATCCTCGATTACGGCCGTGTAATAAAACGCGCGCAACAGATAACCGCGCGACTGGAATTCACGTAGCAGCCGCTTGTAGTCGATATCGAAACCGAGGGACTTGGCGGTGGCGTAAAGATTGGCTCCATCAATGAATAAAGCAATTTTCTCACCAGGTACCGTCATGGGATTCTCTCACAATTGACTTCGAGTTACTTTCAGATCGCGGATGCGCGCAATGCGACATGCGCGCGCGTAGTCCTTGATCGCGGTTAACAGGGCATCGCGGCACCCCGGATCAATTGAGTTGCCGCCTGTGCAATCACGCCGCGCCGATAAAATCCGGTGCAATCGGCTTGCTGCGGGCTCGCTTTTGTCGAGTAACAGAGGGTTGCGGCTAAACCAAGACAAAAATGCTTGAATTTCCATGCTCCAAGGGATACCTAGCAGTCCAATTCAGGATAAGTTCCACCAGATGGAGTGCCGAGCCGATGGCCCGTGTCACCGTAGAAGATTGTATTGATAAGGTTGAAAACCGCTTCGATCTCGTCCTTCTGGCGAGCCATCGTGCGCGCATGATTTCATCCGGATCGCAGATTACCGTCGAGCGCGACAACGACAAGAATCCGGTCGTGGCTTTGCGCGAGATTGCCGATACCACCGTATCGCCCGGCGACCTCAAGGAAGACCTCATTCACAGCTTGCAGAAATATGTCGAGGTCGACGAGCCCGAGCCCGAAGTGCCGCTGATCGGCGCCGGTGCCGGGGCCAGTGTCGATTCGGATGACACCGAGGTAACTGCCGACCGTATGACCGAGGAAGAGCTCCTGAAGGGGCTCGAAGGCCTCGCCCCTCCGGAGGAAGTGCCGGAAGAGGACGCCGAATAGGGCGTTTCGACTTGGATATTCACTGTGATCCCGCGGCCCGGCCCAAAAGCCGGGCCGTCGGCTATTTATCAACCAGGATCCCAAAGCCTTGCAGCTACGGCGAAACGACGTGATATCTTGAGGTAGTTCCGTCTGGTAAGGCTGCGAGGCAGCAGATATGGCGCGCACGCGCTCCGACCTACCGCGCATGCAAAAGCAGGCCCCGATCCGGGCGCCGCGCCCGCCAGCCGTTGCCGCCGCGACTCAAGCAATTGAAAAACCAGCCCAGGCACGCAAGCCGCCGATGATGCGGCAGTACGACCTGATCGAGCGGGTCCGCCGCTACAATCCGGAAACCAACGAAGCGTTGCTCAATCGCGCCTACGTCTACGCGATGAAGGCGCATGGCGAGCAGCGCCGCGCGTCCGGTGACCCGTATTTTTCTCATCCGATCGAAGTCGCCGCCATTCTGACCGACCTCAAGCTTGACGATGCGACCATCGCTGCCGCGCTGCTGCACGATACCATCGAGGACACGGCGGCCACGCGCGCGGAGATCGACGGCCTGTTCGGGCGCGATATTGGCACGCTGGTCGAAGGCCTCACCAAGTTGAAGAAGCTCGACCTGGTAACCAAGGAGGCCAAGCAGGCGGAAAATCTCCGCAAGCTGTTGCTGGCGATCGCGGACGACGTGCGGGTGCTTCTGATCAAGCTCTCCGACCGCCTGCATAACATGCGCACGCTCGGATACATGCCGCCGGAGGCGCGCCGCCGCGCGGCCGAAGAGACGCTGGAAATCTATGCGCCGCTTGCAGGCCGCATGGGCATGCATGAGATGCGCGAGGAGTTGGACGACCTGGCATTTCGCGAACTTTATCCGGAAGCCTACGAGGTGGTGACCGCGCGCCTGAATGCACTCACCGAACGCAGTAAACTGCTGATCTCGGAAATCGAAAAGCAGCTCACGAAGAAACTTGCTGATCGCGGCATCGACGCAAAGGTCGTCGGGCGCCGAAAGCGCGCTTACTCGATCTGGCGCAAGATGGAGCGCAAGTCAGTCGGCTTTGAACAACTTTCGGATATCTTTGGGTTCCGCGTCGTCGTGAAAACATTGGCCGACTGCTACCAGGCGCTCGGTATCGTGCACAGCACCTGGCCGATGGTGCCAGGCCGCTTCAAGGATTACATCTCGACGCCGAAGGGCAACGACTACCGGTCGATCCACACGACCGTGATCGGCCCGAGCAAGCAGCGCGTTGAACTGCAGATCCGCACCGTGGAGATGCACGAGATCGCCGAATACGGCATCGCCGCGCATGCGCTCTACAAGGACCATGCGGGTTCGCCGACGGAATTGTTGTCGCGGGAATCGACGGCCTATGCCTGGCTTCGCCGGACCATCGAACTTCTGGCGGAAGGGTCGAACCCGGAAGAATTTCTCGAGCACACCAAGCTCGAACTGTTTCATGACCAGGTCTTCTGTTTTTCACCGAAGGGCAAGCTGATCGCGCTGCCTCGCAAGGCAACGCCGATCGATTTTGCCTATGCTGTGCATACGGATGTCGGAAACACCGCCGTCGGCTGCAAGATCAACGGCCAGATCGCGCCATTGACCTCCGAACTCGTGAATGGCGACGAGGTCGAAATCCTGACCGCGAAGGCGCAAAAGGCACCGCCGGCTGCATGGGAATCCATTGTGGTCACCGGCAAGGCACGGGCGGCGATCCGGCGGGCGACGCGCGTCGCCGTGCGCACTCAATATGCCGGGCTCGGCCGCCGGATTGTCGAGCGCCTGTTCCAGCGCGCCAAGATCGCCTATGCGGACGAGAATCTTAAGGGCGCGCTGCCGCGGCTGGCGCGCGCGTCGATTGAAGACGTCATGGCTGCCGTCGGACGCAGTGAACTGAAAGCGTCCGACGTCGCACGCGCCATGTACCCGGACTACAAGGAAGAGCGCGCCGCCGCCATGGCCGCCAATCCGAAACCGGACAGCGGCTGGTTCGGGTTGAAAAAGCTCACGTCGGTCAAATTCAAAGTGCCCGACAGTGAAGTGGGGCCTGCGATTCCAATTCGCGGCATCAATGGCGACTTGCCGGTGAGTTTCGCGCCGAATGGTGGCGCGGTGCCGGGCGATCGCATTGTCGGCATTCTATCCCCGGGCGAGGGGATCACCATCTATCCGATCCAGTCGCCGGCATTGAGCGAATTCGAAGACAAGCCTGAACGCTGGCTGGATGTCCGCTGGGACGAAGAGGAGCGGGCGCCCCGCCGTTTCCCGGCGCGGATCGCGGTGCAATCCGTGAACGAGCCCGGCTCACTGGCGCAAATTGCACAGGTCATCGCCGAACATGACGGCAATATCGACAATATCCGCATGACGCGGCGCGCGCCCGATTTCACCGACGTAACCATTGATTTGGAAGTTTACGACCTCAAGCATTTGACCGCCATCCTTGCGCAGCTGCGCGCGAAACCCGTGGTGGCGAAAGCGGAACGCGTGAACGGGTAATAAGGTGCATTGCTGGAACAAAGATTTCGTCATGGCCGGGCTTGTCCCGGCCATCCACGTCTTCTTCACTGGCTAGAGGAAAGACGTGGATGCCCGGCATAAAGCCGGGCATGACGGTGGAGAGACTCTGCCGTAGCCCGAGAACTCGTTAGATGACCGCATCTCGACTCCGCCTTGGCGTCAACATCGATCACGTGGCCACTATCCGCAATGCGCGGGGCGGGCGTCACCCTGACCCGGTGCGCGCGGCGAAGCTTGCAATCGCCGCCGGCTGCGATGGGATTACGGCGCACTTGCGGGAAGATCGCCGGCACATTCGCGACGATGATATCGCGCGCCTGAAAGCGGAGATCGATAAGCCGTTGAATTTCGAGATGGCGGCCACAGAAGAAATGGTCGGCATCGCGCTCAAGACCCGGCCGCATGCCGTGTGCCTGGTGCCGGAAAAGCGCACCGAACGCACGACTGAAGGCGGGCTCGATGTCATCCGGCAGCGCGCGCAGCTCGCACCCGTCGTACATGAGCTCAAGCATGCCGGCATCCGTGTTTCGCTGTTCATCGGGGCCGCGCCCGCACAAATCGAGATGGCGGCCGAGCTCGGTACGTCGGTGATCGAAATTCATACCGGTTCCTGGTGCGATGCGGTCATGGAGGGTCGCGCCGCGGAAGCCAGGTCGGAGTGGCAGCTCATCCGTGACGGCGCAGTACTCGCGTCAGATCTGGGTCTTGAGGTGCATGCCGGTCACGGGCTTGATTACGGTACCGCAGAGACAATCGCGGCGCTTCCACAGGTCGTCGAACTCAATATCGGTCATTTCCTGATCGGGGAAAGCGTGTTCGAGGGGCTGGCAGAGACCGTGAAATTCATGCGCGCGGCCATGGACCGCGGCCGCAAGAAAGCGTCCCAGTCATGATTATCGGGCTTGGCTCGGATATCGTCGACGTGCGCCGGATCGCCGACGTGATCGAGCGCCATGGCGAGCGGTTTCTCGGACGCATTTTTACTGCGACCGAGCGCGCCAAGGCCGACCAACGCGCCAATTCGGTCGAAACTTACGCCAAGCGGTTTGCCGCGAAGGAGGCCTGCGCCAAGGCGCTCGGCACCGGCCTGCGGCGCGGCGTTTTCTGGCGGGACATGGGTGTGATCAATGTCGCCGGTGGACGCCCGACAATGAAATTGACGGGCGGTGCGCTGTCGCGGCTGCAAGCGATCACGCCGCCCGGTTGCGAGGCGCGGATCGACGTTTCGCTGACCGACGAGGGCCCCATCGCGCAGGCCATTGTCATTATATCGGCGGTCGCCGCTCCGGCGGCCGGGAGTTCACGTTGAACGCGAGAAACACAATCCAGCCAGTTGTTTGCGTTGTATCTCTGGCGTTGTTCATTGCTTGTCCGGGGACCAGCCGTTACAAGGTCGCCGGGGAGCGCATGATTGGCGGGACGAAAGGCCTATGAGCGTGACATCCGGAACGAAACGAAAAGAGGGCGGCGTCGCCGAAACAGTCCGCGTGATCATTCACGCGCTGATCATCGCGCTGGTGATCCGTACCTTTCTATTTCAGCCCTTCAATATCCCGTCCGGCTCCATGAAGGCGACATTGCTGGTAGGCGACTATCTGTTCGTGTCGAAATACAGCTACGGCTACAGCAAATACTCGCTGCCGCTCTCGCCGCCGATTTTTTCCGGGCGTATTCCCTCCGGCTGGATGCCGCAGCGGGGCGATGTCGTTGTATTCCGGCTGCCCAAGGATCCGAGCACTGATTACATCAAGCGTGTGATCGGCCTGCCCGGCGACAAGATCCAGGTCATCGATGGCGTCGTCAGCATCAACGGTACGCCAGTCAAGCATGAGCGAGCCGACGACTTCGTGGAAACCGAGGAGGGCCAGCGCGATGCGCCGGTCAAGCGCTGGAAAGACACGCTGCCGAACGGCGTGAGCTTCTACACGCTCGATCTGGTCGATAACGGCTTTGCCGACAACACCCAGGTCTACACCGTGCCCCCGGACCATTATTTCATGATGGGCGACAATCGCGACAATTCGACCGACAGCCGGTTCAGCCAAGTGGGCATGGTGCCGTTCGAGAACATCGTCGGCAAGGCGCAGATTATCTTTTTCTCCGTATTCGAGGGCGAGCGCGCCTGGCAATTCTGGCGCTGGCCGGTGTCGGTTCGCTGGAACCGACTGTTTACGATCGTCAAATGAGCCGTAAGGCCAAGGACAGGTCGGGACTCGAAGACAGGATCGGCTACAAATTTGCCGACAAGGACTTGCTCGAACGGGCGCTGACACACATTTCGGCGTTGTCGGGAGGCAATCGCGCTGCCAGCTACCAGCGCCTTGAGTTTCTCGGTGATCACGTGTTGGGCCTGGTGATCTCGGATATGCTCTACCGTGCCTTCCCAAAAGCAAATGAGGGCGAGTTGTCGCGCAGGCTCGCCGATCTTGTCCGCAAGGATACCTGCGCGGATGTGGCGCGCGCGATGGATCTTGGTCCGGCCCTCAAGCTCGGCAATTCGGAATCGCATGCCGGTGGGCGGCGGCGGACGACCATTCTCGCCGATGTTTGCGAGGCGCTCGTCGGCGCCGTGTTTATCGATGGCGGCTACAAGGCGGCCGATGATTTGATCGCCCTGTTTTGGAAGGAGCGCATGCTCAAGCCGCTGGGACCACTGCGTGATCCAAAGACAATGTTGCAGGAATGGGCGCAGGCCCGCGGGCTACCGACGCCTGCCTATCGCGAGTTGGCGCGCACCGGCCCGCACCACGATCCGGAATTCCGCGTTGCCGTTGTGTTGCCCGACCGCCCGCCTGCAGAAGGGCTGGGGAGTTCGAAACGCGCCGCCGAACAGGCTGCCGCCGCCGCCATGCTTACGCGTGTCGGGGTGGCCGCGGATAAACTTGATGGCTGATGCATCCACGCACGTCAGTGACACAAGCTGCGGTTTTATCGCGCTGATTGGCGCGCCCAACGCCGGCAAATCGACGCTGCTCAACGCGCTTGTCGGTTCCAAGGTCACCATCGTTTCGCACAAGGTGCAGACCACGCGCGCACTGATCCGCGGTATTGCGGTCGAGGGGCAGTCGCAACTGATCTTCGTCGATACCCCGGGGATTTTTGCGCCGCGCCGGCGGCTCGACCGCGCGATGGTGACGACGGCATGGAGCGGGGCACACGAGGCCGATCTGGTCGGCGTTCTGATCGATGCGCGCAAGGGCCTGGACGGGGAGGCCGACGATATCCTGAACCGGCTTTCCGACGTGAAACGGCCAAAGCTGTTGATCCTCAACAAGGTCGATGTGGTTGCGAAGGAAGTGCTGCTCAATCTGGCAAAGGCTGCGAACGAGAAGACGAAATTCGAAGCAACCTTCATGGTGTCGGCATTGACCGGCGACGGCGTGCCGGATCTCAAGCGCTGGCTCGCACAGCATGTGGCGCCAGGCCCGTGGCTTTACCCGGCCGATCAGATGTCGGATGCCCCTGTTCGTCAGCTGGCAGCCGAAATCACGCGCGAGAAATTGTTCGAGCGTCTCCACCAGGAATTGCCGTATCACTCGACGGTCGAAACCGAATCCTGGAAAGAACTGCGCGGCGGCGACATCCGCGTGGAGCAGACGATCTACGTGGAACGTGAAAGCCAGCGCAAGATCGTGCTCGGGAAGGGCGGACAGACGATCAAGGCCATAGGCGAGGCGGCGCGCAAGGAAATCGCCGACATCGTCGATGTGAAAGTGCACCTGTTCCTCTTCGTCAAGGTGCGCGAAGGCTGGGGCGAGGATCCCGAACGCTATCGCGCCATGGGTCTGGAGTTTCCGAAGGAGTGACGTAGAACTGGTGCCGCGAGTCTCACATGCAATGGACCGATGAAGGCATAGTGATCGGCGTCAAGCGCCACGGGGAGGCGAATGCCGTCCTCGAGCTGATGACGCGTGAGCACGGGCGTCACCTCGGCCTTGTGCGCGGCGGATTTGGATCGCGGCTCAAGCCGGTCCTGCAACCGGGCAATACCGTCAATGCGGTGTGGCGCGCCCGGCTCGACGAGCATCTCGGCAATTACACGATCGAAGGGATGCATCTGCGGGCCGCCAGCTTCTTTGCGGCCCCGCACGCGATTTACGGTGTCAGTCACCTGGCGGCGTTGATGCGGCTGTTGCCTGAGCGCGATCCGCATGCGGGCCTCTACGAGGCGCTCGACGAAATCTTCGGGCACCTCAATGACGCCATTGTCGCGGCGCCGATGGTGGTGCGTTTCGAATTGCGCCTTCTCTCCGAGCTGGGGTTCGGGCTCGATCTTGAACGCTGCGCGGCGACGGGTGGCTCGCTTGACCTCGGCTATGTGTCACCAAAATCCGGCCGCGCAGTGTCACGCACCGCGGCGGAACCGTGGGCCGACAAGATGCTGCGCCTGCCGGCATTCCTGCGCGAAGAGCAGGCGATGCCCGCCGGCCGCGATCTGGCCGACGGTTTTGCCTTGACCGGCTATTTCCTGACAAGGCACGCGCTCGAGCCACGCGGCCTCGCGCTCGGCGACGAGCGTGCGCATTTCATCGCGGCTTTAAATCGGGCGCTGCCAAGCGTCGCTTAGGCTACCACCAATAACGCCGGTTATAGTACCGACGCCCATAGTAGGGGCCGCCGCCGTAATAGTACGGGCCACCACCCGTCCACCAGCAGGCGCGGCGCCAGCCGCAGCCATACGGTCCGCAGCGCCATACCCGGCGGCAGACATAGGCGATGTTCTCGGCCAGGTTGGTGCCGTCGATTGCGGCCATGAGCCCGGTCGGTGCCGTGATCGGCATGGCCTCGGCGCGATTCGGCGCGAATGAACCTGCCACGAGAAGGGCTAGCGTCGCGGCAGTTGCAAGAACAATCCGGCGCATTGCTTGTCTCCATTCAAGTAGAACGCGATTCCCAACGCAGTCGCGTGGAAGATAACACAGTCGAACGATCCGGGTTCGTCAATAGTGGCGAAAAACCGAAAGTTTAGATGGCAACGCCGTTCCTCGCTTGTTCGCAGGCGGACAACCGATTAGCTATCGATCATGGGAAAGCGACTGATTCCCCCGGAAAAAGGCGCGGTTGAGGAAGTTGCGCTGCGCGATGCGCTGGAAGAGCGCTATCTCGCATACGCACTGTCCACGATCATGAACCGCGCGCTGCCGGACGCGCGTGACGGGCTCAAGCCGGTCCACCGGCGCATCCTCTACGGCATGCGGCTGCTGCGGCTTGATCCCGGCGCCGCCTTCAAGAAATCGGCCAAGGTCGTGGGCGACGTGATGGGTAACTTCCATCCGCACGGCGACCAGGCGATCTACGACGCGCTGGTGCGCCTCGCGCAGGACTTTGCCCAGCGCTATCCGCTGGTGGACGGGCAGGGCAATTTCGGCAACGTCGATGGCGATAACGCCGCCGCCATGCGTTACACGGAAGCGCGGTTGACCGAAGTCGCACGGCTGCTGATCGACGGGATCAACGAGGACACCGTCGATTTCCGCCCCACCTACGATGGTACCAGCGAAGAGCCGGTCGTGCTCCCGGCCGCCTTTCCCAATCTCCTGGCCAACGGCTCCCAGGGCATCGCAGTCGGCATGGCGACGTCGATCCCGCCGCACAATGCGGCAGAGCTGTGCGACGCCGCGCTGTTCCTGATCGATAATCCGAAGGCGCGCAGCAAGACGCTCCTCAAATACGTCAAGGGCCCGGACTTTCCGACCGGCGGTATTATTGTCGATCCGCCGGAGACGATCGCGGAGGCCTACAACACCGGGCGCGGCTCATTCCGCGTGCGCGCGCGCTGGAAACAGGAAGACACCGGGCGCGGCACGTACGTGATCGTGATCAGCGAAATTCCGTGGCTGGTGCAGAAATCGCGTCTGGTCGAAAGGCTCGCTGAACTGATCAACGAGAAGAAACTGCCACTGGTCGCCGACGTGCGCGATGAATCGGCGGAAGACATCCGGCTGGTGATCGAGCCGCGTTCCCGTTCGGTCGATGCCGAGCTGCTGATGGAGTCGCTTTTCAAGCTCACCGAGCTCGAAAATCGTATTCCGCTCAACATGAACGTGCTGGTGAAAGGCCGCATCCCGCAGGTGCTGGGCCTTGCAGAGGCGTTGCGCGAATGGCTCGACCATCGGCGCGAGGTGCTGCTGCGGCGTTCAAAACACCGGCTGGCGGAAATCGAGCATCGCCTCGAGGTGCTGGGCGGCTATCTGATCGCCTATCTCAACCTCGACAAGGTCATCAAGATCATCCGCAAGGAGGACGAGCCCAAGCCCGTCCTGATGAAGGCCTTCAAGCTTAGCGACGTGCAGGCCGAAGCCATTCTCAACATGCGGCTGCGCAACCTGCGCAAGCTCGAAGAGATGGAAATCCGCGCCGAGGACAAGGCGCTGCGCGAGGAGCGCACCAAGCTGAAGGCACTGATCGGCTCGCCTGCGCAGCAATGGAAGACCATTGCCGGCCAGATCAAGGAGATCAGGGAAAAGTTCGGACCGAAAACCGATATCGGCAAGCGCCGCACCACCTTCGGCATTGCGCCGGCGCACGATGAAGCCGCCATCGAAGAGGCGATGGTTGTGCGCGAGCCGATCACGGTCGTGGTTTCGGACAAGGGTTGGATCCGCGCGCTGCGCGGCCACGTCAGCGACCTGTCCGGCGTTACGTTCAAATCCGACGACGCGTTGAAATTCGCATTCCCGACCGAGACCACCGCCAAGATCCTGATCTTCGCCAGCAACGGCAAGTTCTACACGATCGACGCTTCGAAACTGCCCGGGGGGCGCGGTCACGGCGAGCCGGTGCGACTGTATTTCGATATCGAACAGGACGCGGACGTCGTCGCGTCCATGGCGTTCCAGGGCGGCCGCAAGTTCCTGGTGGCGAGCTACGGCGGCAACGGCTTCGTCGTGCCGGAGGATGAGGTGCTTGGTACCACCCGCAAGGGCAAGCAAGTGCTCAACCTGAAGGCGCCAGACAAGGCGGCGGCGCTGAGCACCGTCGACGGAGAAATGGTGGCGAGCATCGGCGCCAACCGCAAAATGGTGATTTTCAAGATCGACGAGATTCCCGAGATGACGCGCGGGCGCGGCGTGCGCCTGCAGAAATACAAGGAGAAAGGCCTCTCCGACGTCACTACCTTCAAGGCGGATGACGGGCTGACCTGGACCGATAGCGCCGGTCGCACGCAGACGCTGACGATGAAAGACCTGAAGGACTGGCGCGGCAAGCGCGCCGACGCGGGCCGCATCGCGCAGGGGCTGCCGAAGAACAACAAATTCCGCGGCACACCGAGCGCGGGCAAGGGCGGCGACGAAGAGCAATGACCGTCATGCCCGCGCTTGGGCATCCACGACTTTCCTGGCGGAATGCAAAGGCGTCAACTCGCCACAAACAGCAGCGAACCTTCCGATTTTTCCAGCAGCGCGGCGGCGGTGTCGCCGAAGAAAAGCTTCTCGCCCGGCCGACGGCCGGTGCCGATCACGATCAAATTATATGGTTTGCGCGAGAACTCCTTGAGAATGGCATCTTCCGCGGCAACGTTGGCGCGCACGGCGGTGGTCAGATCGGTGTCATAGGTTTCGGCAAGCTTTGAAATATCCTTCAAGATCGCTTCCTCATAGCGCCGCGACCTTTTCCTGCCGCGTGGCGCAACATAAAGCGCGGTCAACGGTGCGTGACTGGCGCGCGCAATGGCAATTGCAACTTCGGCGGCACGCCGCGAATTTTCGGTGCCGTTGACCGGGACCAATATGTTGAGCTTGGCGCCGAGTGGATGCTCGAGCAGTTTGTCGCGCGCATCCACCACGGCGAGGGGGCCTTCGAAGCCGGCCGCAAGTTTTGTGATGTCTTCGTGGAATTCGCTGCGGCGCGCAACCGTCTTTTCAAGCCCGATAATCATGAGGCTGTAACCCTTTTCAGCCTCTTCGGCGACCGCCTTGCTCTTGGCTGCCGATTCCACAATGGTTGTCACGTCGAGCGTGCTATCTGATTTCTCTTCGGGCTTTTGTGTGCGCTCCACGCGTTCCGCGAATTCCTGCACGGTCTTGCCGACTTCCTCGGCCTTTTGTTTGGCGGCCTCGACCGCAACTTTGCCGGTCTTTTTGTCATTCTTGATGTGCATGACGGTCGTGGGCATGGCACCGGAACCGGCAATCAAGCCGGCGATACGCGTTGCGAGTTTGGCGTTGTCGCTCTCATCGACCGCGAGCAACAGCCGCTCCATCTTTGGAACAAATCCTTTCTCCTCCATTTCTTCGCGCTCGAGGCGCTGTTTCTCGTCCTTCCGCATCGGCAGCCGGGACAGCGCCCATCGCAAAGTTGGCGGCATCGCCATGGTGGTAACGACCGCCATGGTGACAATCATCGTGAAAAGGTTCTGGCTCAACGCGCCCATCGAGAGGCCGATGGTGGCGACAATCACCTCGGTCGAGCCGCGCGCATTCATCCCGGTGCCAAGCGCGAACGATTCCCGAAAGGTCAGGCCGGCGAGCTTCCCGCCGACGAACGCGCCGCCGAATTTCCCGATGCTGGCAATAGCGATCAGCCCGAGGGTCAGGAACAGAAGGCTTGGGTCCTTCAGGATGGTGAGATCGGCCGATAGGCCGGCGGTGCCGAAAAAAACCGGCATGAAGAAAGCGATAATCAGGCCGCGGAGCTGCTCATCAATATGGCGCGTCAGAATTGGAGATTCGCCGATCAGGATGCCGGCGACGAATGCGCCAAGGACCGTGTGCACGCCGATCAGGTCGGTGATGAGCGCCATCGCGCTCATGATCAGCAGGATGGCCGTGATCACCGCAAAATCGCTTTTGAAGACGTCATTGACCCAGCGGATGATGATGAAAACGACGCGCCGGCCGATCGTGAGACTGAGGCCCATGAACGCGAGCGTCCCGAGAACGCTTTGGGCGAGGCTCAACATGTCGATGTGACCTTGCAGCGCGAGGCTGAAGATGACGGCCGTGATCATCCACCCAACGGTGTCGTCAATGATTGCGGATGCAAGGATGACCTGGCCGACCGTGCGGCGCATGAAATTCATTTCGCGGATCACGGTGGCAACGATCTTGACCGAAGCGATCGACAGTGCCGTGCCGAGGAACAGCGAGGTAATCAGGCGCTTGCCCGGGTCCGGCAGCATGGCGTCAGGCAATGCTTCCCCGAGTGCGACCCCAAGGGCGAACGGCACGATGATGCCGGCGAGCGAAGCAATCGCCGACGTGCCGCCGGTCCGCCGGACCAGCCGTAGATCGGTCTCCATGCCGGTGAGCAGTAACAGCATCAGCACGCCGAACTGCGAAACCGCATCGAGCATCGCCTTTTGTTCTTTGGCGGCGGGAAAAATGGTGTGCTGAAGGTCGAGGAAGAGAGCGCCCAGGAGGGAGGGGCCGAGCACCAGGCCCGCCACCAGTTGCCCCATGACGGCCGGCTGCTTGACGCGAACCATGAGCTCGCCGAGCAGGCGGCCGACAAGCATCAGCAAGGCGAGCTGTGCAATGAACAGAAATTCGGACGGGATCTTTTGTCCTTCGGCCGCCAGCGCCGGCGTCGCCGCGGTCGAAAAAAGTGCCAGCAGGGCCAGCAGGCGCCAGCGCCGTCTCCGGATATCCAGCATCTGCGGGCAGCCCCCTCGCTTGGCCCTATTAGGCCATCAGCAACACGACGCTGGAAGTAAGGTTCCAGCGCCAAATGCAATTGCAAATTATTCGCAACAAGTTATCCTGCCTCGGCGAGTCTGACCTTTTTCACCGTTCCAGGATGCCTGTGAGCCAGCGCCCGCCCGCAACGACAAAAATCACCGGCTGGCGGCGGGCGCGCGGCCGCCCCGCGTTGGCGGAGGTATTCGGCTCTATTGCGACGCGGCCGACCGGATCGTTCTGGCGAAAGCTGATCACCTTTCTCGGTCCGGGTTACCTCGTCGCGGTGGGCTACATGGACCCCGGCAACTGGGCAACATCGCTCGCCGGCGGCTCCAAGTTCGGATACGCGCTGCTGACCGTTGCGCTGTTATCGAACCTGATGGCGATCTTGTTGCAGGCCTTGTGCGCCCGCCTCGGGATCGGGGCGGGGCGTGATCTGGCGCAAGCCTGCCGCGACGCATTTCCGCGCGCGCTGTCATGGCCGCTCTGGGTGCTGACCGAGATCGCGATTTGCGCCACCGACCTCGCCGAAGTCATCGGTACCGCGATCGGCCTCAATCTGCTGTTCCACATCCCGCTTGAAATCGGCGTGCTGATTACCGCTCTCGACGTTTTCCTCGTCCTGTGGATGCAAAACCTTGGCTTCCGCTGGATCGAGGCATTCATTGTCACGCTGATGGGCGTGATTGCGCTCTGTTTCGTCGTCCAGATTGCGATGGCTAATCCGGATTGGGCAGCCGTCATCAAAGGTTTCGCGCCGACGACCGAGATCATACGCAATCCGGACATGCTCTATCTTGCCATCGGCATCATCGGCGCGACGGTGATGCCGCATAACCTCTACCTGCATTCCGGCGTGGTGCAGACACGGCGGTTCGGCACGAGCGTCGCGGATCGGCGCGAAGCGATCAAACTCGCCACCATCGACTCCACCATCGCCCTGATGTTTGCGCTGACAATCAATGCATCGATCCTGATCCTTGCGGCCGCGACCTTCAACAAGGCAGGAAAGGTCGATGTCGCCGAACTTGACCAGGCGCACGCTTTCCTTGCGCCGCTTTTGGGTTCGACGTTCGCGCCAACGCTGTTTGGCATCGCGCTTTTGTGCTGCGGGCTCAATTCGACCGTGACCGCGACGCTCTCCGGTCAGATCGTGATGGAAGGCTTTATCGATATCCGCCTGCCGGGCTGGGCGAGGCGGCTGGTGACGCGGTCAATTGCGATCGTGCCGGCGGCGATCGTGACTATCTGGTACGGGGAGGCCGGCACGGCGAAACTCCTGATCCTGAGTCAGGTCGTGCTCGGCGTCGCGTTGCCATTCTCGATTGTGCCCTTGGTGATGTTCACCGCCGACCGGCGCAAGATGGGTGCGTTGGCGGCGCCGGTGTGGGTGACCGCGCTGGCAGCGCTGACGGCGTTGGTACTGATCGTGCTGAATTTCAAGCTTTTGGCCGACCAATTGCACGGCTGAGCAAAGCTGGGGGCTGGCTACTTTTCCACCCGGCTCCAACCCGACGACATCAGGCGTTCCTGCGGCAGGAAGCGCCCTTTGTAGTCCATCTTGCGCGAACCGGGCACCCAGTAGCCGAGATAGACATAAGGCAGGCCCATGCGGTGCGCGCGCTCGATATGGTCGAGGATCATGAAGGTCCCGAGCGAGCGGTCACCTTCATCCGGGTCGAAGAACGAATAGACCATCGAAAGCCCGTCGCTGAGCACATCGGTCAGCGCAACGGCAAGCATATGCCCGACGCCGCGTCCATTGATGCCGGTGTCGGGCCCACGCCGGCGATACTCGATCAGGCGCGTGTCGACGTGACTGTCTTCGATCATCATCGCGTAATCGAGCACGGTCATGTCGGCCATGCCGCCGTCGCGGTGACGTGCATCGAGATAGGCGCGGAAAACCGAATACTGCTCGGAGGTCGGTGCCGGCGATCGCATGTCGCCAACGACATCGGCGTTGCGTTCGGCGATACGCCGCATGTTGCGCGATGGCGCGAAATCCGCGGTCGAGACCCGCACAGAGACGCAGGCGCGGCAGTTCTCGCAAGCCGGCCGATAGGCAATCGATTGGCTGCGGCGAAAGCCGCCATGCGTGAGCAGGTCGTTGAGTTCGCCCGCCCGCTCGCCAACCAGGTGCGTAAAGACCTTCCGCTCCTCCTGGCCCTCGAGATAAGGACAGGGCGAAGGGGCGGTTAGGTAAAATTGTGGCGTATCGCGCGAATGTTGGGTCACTAATCAGGCCGTCATCTCGAAGATACCCGACTCCTTAAATAGCATCGCGCGCCTGAGGGTTCTCGTCAAAGCCCCTGTCCGGCTTTGGCCGCAGGGGCGGCGGGCCGCAACATCGAAGCCCGCGCGGCGTTATTGATGACGACAGTTCCAAGCAGGATATCGTGGAGCAGCCGCCGGCGTTCGTTAAAGAACGCAACCAAAAGAACGAATGGCGTAAAGAACGAGACCGTGAACCAGAAGGCGATGGCGTGGACCGCACCGAGCACAAAATAGGCCGGCGCCCCGTACCAGGTCCGCATTTCGAGATCCATCACGCGCATCCCGATGGTGGCGGAATTTGGACCGCCGAGGGTGGCGCCGAAGTAGAGGAGCGTCCAGATCACCGTTCCCGGTGGGAGCAACCAGTAGAGCGCGAAGCCGAGCCCCAGGGTCACAATACCGAACGCAAAAATGAACATTGCGACGAGGACCACCGGGATCGCGAGAATGATGAAATCGATGATGAAGGCGGCCACCCGGCGCGACAAAACGCCGTCGAACAATTCGGGTTGCGTCGCCGGATCGTAGGCGTGGGGCTTAACGTCGATCGACATGGTCGCTACGGGCTCCGGACCTTCTGGCCGACCCCATCGAGATGGAGAATAAACCGGCGCGGCGCAAGAGGCTATCAAGAGGCTATGATCGAGGGCCGGCTGGCAGCTTATGCGAGGTTGCGGCATGGTGGGCTTGGCCTGTGCGGGAGCGTGGGAATTGACAATAACGCTTGCTGACATCGAATCGGCCCGCCGCGTCATCGCGGATGTGGTTTTGCGCACCCCGATGCTGCCGGCACCGAAGCTGTCCGCGCTCACCGGGGCGGACGTCTATGTCAAATACGAAAATCTACAGGTCACGAATTCGTTCAAGGATCGCGGCGCGCTGGTGAAGCTTGCATCGTTGAGCGACGCCGAGCGTAAACGCGGCGTCATCGCGATGTCGGCTGGAAATCATGCCCAGTCCGTTGCCTATCACGCCGAACGTTTGGGAATTCCGGCGCTTATTGTCATGCCGGTTACGACACCCTTCGTGAAGGTGGCCTCGACACGGTCATATGGCGCCGAAGTGGTGTTGCACGGAGAAACCGTGGCGGAAGCGCAGGCGCGCTGCGAGCAAATTCGTGCCCAGCGCGACCTGGTCATGGTTCACCCTTACGATGATCCTCAAATCATCGCAGGCCAGGGCACGATCGCGCTCGAAATGCTCGAAGACGTGCCGGACCTGGACGCATTGGTCATCCCGATCGGTGGCGGCGGGCTCATCGCCGGCAATGCGATCGCTGCACGCGCGAAAAATCCGGCCATCGAGATCGTGGGCGCCGAGGCGGCGCTCTATCCTTCGGTCTGGAACGTGCTTCGCGGGGAAAACCGTCCGATCGGCGGCCCAACGCTCGCCGAGGGTATTGCGGTCAAGAATGTCGGCCAGCTCACGCTGCCGATCATCCGCGATCTGGTCGCAGACATCATTCTGCTCGATGAGGCGCACCTTGAGCGTGCGGTCAACGCCTATCTGACACTGCAGAAAACCATGGCGGAAGGCGCGGGCGCGGCCGGGCTTGCGGCCATGCTGGCAAAACCGGAGCGGTTCAAGAACAAGAAGGTCGGGCTCGTCCTCTGCGGCGGCAACATCGACCCGCGCGTGCTTGCTTCGATCATGGTGCGTGAACTGGAGCGCGACAGCCGCATCGTCTCGTTCCGTCTGACCATCCCTGATCGTCCCGGCGTGCTCGGCATTATTGCAACGCGGATTGGCTCGCTCGGCGCCAATATTCTTGAGGTCAATCACCGCCGGCTGTTTCTGGACGTTCCGGCCAAGGGTGCCAAGCTCGACGTCACCATCGAAACACGCGATACGGCGCATGCCGAAGAAATCATGGCGGCTCTTGCCGCCGACGGCTATGGGCCGGTGCGGATCGAAGCGGGTGCGACAATGGACTAGGAGCGTGGCTCAGGCCGCCGATGTCTGCGTCTGCGCTTCCGCCATTCTGGCCTGGAGTTCTTTAAGCGTCGGATCGGATCGATGAACAGCCAGCAAATTGATGCCGGCATCGATCACTTCGTAGCCGTGCTCCTGTATCCAGGCGCGCAGGCGCTCCCGAACTGTCTTGATCTGTTCGATCAGCAGGATCGGGTGGCACTTCTCAATCAGCTGCCGTGCGCCTTCCAGCGCCTCCATCTCCATGCCCTCGATGTCGATCTTGATCAGGTCGACGCGGGATAGCTGCAGCGAGTCCAGGGTAATCCGCTGGACCGGCACCATCTTTTCATCTGAATAGTCGATGGCCTGGCCAATGAATTCGGTCGTCGCGCTCGGGCGTAATTCGAGGCTGCCGAAGCTGGATGCGGTGAGATAATTGGGGGCGGGTATCTTCATGACGCCGGATTCGGACGACACCGCGGCGTGCATCGCGATGGCGTTGAAGCAATTGTTGAGCGTGATGTTGCCGGCGAGGGCGTAGTAGATGCGCTCCTGCGCCTCGATTGAGATCACCGAACCCCAGCCGGTCATGGCGATTGCCCATTCGACGGTGTGGGCGCCGATATTGGCGCCGCAATCGATAGCGACGGCGCCGTCTCCGAAATAACGCCGGCGTGTCTCCAGCAATTGCACGGCAAGCTCGACCTCGACCGGATCGAAGGCTGCGCGCTCGAGCATCTGGAAGCCGACACCAAAGCCGCTATCGGGACCGACCATGCGATAGTCGAAACGGTTCACAATCATCGCCCCATGATTGGTTGAGGCGAGCACGAACGCGAGCTTGCGTCCGACGTTGCGCATGTGGATCCCCCTGAAAGCCGCGCGAAAGAACTAGGCCGGAACGCGACAAACAAAGAGCCGGGCACGAATCGCCCGACAGCTTAATGGGCTAAACCGACCGCGTCACCTTGTGGGCTGCAGGGAGCCGGCGCCGCTATTTCTGCATGGCCCGCCAGATTCGCTCCGGCGTGGCAGGCATTTCGATGTGCCTGACGCCGAACTCCGAGAGCGCATCGACCACCGCGTTGGCGACCGCCGGCAGCGCGCCGACATTGCCCGCTTCTCCGGCGCCCTTGGTGCCGAGCGGGTTGGTCTTGGTCGGAACCGGGTTTGACTCGACCTCGATAGCGGAGAGGTTGTGCGCGTGCGGCATGGCGTAGTCCATGAACGAGGCGGTCACCAGTTGGCCGCTGGCGTCGAAATGGATGTCCTCCATCAGCACCTGCCCAGCACCTTGCGCAACGCCGCCATGGATCTGGCCGTGCAGCAGCATCGGGTTGAGCACGGTTCCGACGTCGTCCACCACGCTGTAGCGCACGATCTCGACTACGCCGGTGTCCTTGTCGATTTCGAGTTCGCAGATGTGACAACCGTTCGGAAAGTTTTGTTTGCCCGCTTTGTAGGTCGCGGTAGCGAACAGCCCGGGCTCCATGGCGGCAGGGATCTTCGCCGGATTGCTCGCGTCGATGGCGACTTCCTTGATGGTCACGGTCTGGTTGGTCTTCGGTGATGAGAACACGCCGTCGGCAAAGTTAACATCCGCCGCCTCGACCTTGAGCGCGTGCGCGGCGATCGCTTTGGCTTTTTCGATCACCTTGTCGGTTGCCATCGTAAACGCCGCGCTGGACATCGTAGATGTTCGCGAACCGCCGGTCCCTTCACCGTAAAACACTTCGTCGGTATCGCCCTGCACGTAGCGGACTTCGTCCGGATGCAATCCGAGCCGGTCGCACACCAGTTGCTTGAAGACGGTTTCGTGACCCTGGCCGGCGGTGATCGACCCCGAAAACAGAGTCACAGTGCCACCGCGATCGAAGCGCACCTCGGCGCCCTCGGTGCCGCCGGCGGCCGCGCGCTCGATGGTGTTGGAGATACCGAAGCCGCGCAGCTTGCCACGCTTGCGCGACTCCTCGCGTCGCCGCTTGAAGCCTTTAAAATCGGCAAGCTCCAATGCGAGGTCCATGTTTTTTTCGAATTCGCCACAATCGTACGTGAACGTCAGTCCGGTCTTGAACGGCATCTGCTGCGGCGCAATGTAATTGCGCCGGCGTAGTTCAGCGGGATCGAGGCCGAGTTCATCGGCCGCAAGGTCGACCATGCGCTCGATGACATAGCCGGCTTCCGGACGGCCATTGCCGCGATAGGGGCGGACAGGATTGGTGTTGGTGAACACGCCGGTGATGTCGACATGCATGGCGGGCGTCCGGTAGACGCCGGCAAGCGTTCCGGCATTGAGGATAAAGGCCGGCATATTGTTCTGCAGATAGGCGCCGATGGCCGCGACTGTCTTCACGCGGAATCCGAGAAACGTGCCGTCCTTGTCGAGCGCGAGCTCGGCCTCGGTGACGTTGTCGCGCGCCTGCGCGTCGCTCAGAAACGCTTCCGTGCGCGTGCTCATCCACTTCACTGCGCGCCCGGTGAGCCTGGACGCGAACATTGTCAGTGGCGCCTCATTGAATACCGGCGTCTTCATGCCGAAGCTGCCACCGACGTCGATGCAGATCACGCGCACTTTGCTCTCGGGGACTTTCATCACCTTCGCGATTTCGTTGCGATAGGGATGCGCACGTTGCACCGGCGAGTGGATGATGTAGCGGTCTTCCGCCGGCAGGTAGAGACCAACCGCACCGCGCGGTTCCATCGCGGCTGCTGTGACGCGGTTGATGACGAAACGGTGCTTCACGACGTGCGCGGCTTTGGCGAAGGCGGCATCGGTTGCCGCCTTGTCGCCAAGCAGTTCGACGAAACTGATGTTGTCCGGACAGCCGTCCCAGACTTTCGCGGCGCCCGGCTCGGTCGCCTTGGCGGTGGAAACCACTGCGGGAAGCGGTTCGTAGTCGACTTCGATCAATTCTGCGGCGTCGGCCGCCTGTGCCGCGGTTTCGGCAACGACAAACGCAACCGGATCTCCCACCCAGCGCACGCGGTCTTCGGCCAGCACCGGGTAGGCCGCTTTGAACATCGGCGCGCCGTCGCGGCGCTTGAGCCCGGTATGCGACGGCAGCTCACCGAGTCCGGCCTTCTTCCAGTCGGCGGCGGTTATGACGGCAAGCACGCCGGGCGCGGTGCGAGCGCTGTCGGTCTTGATCGACAGGATCTTGGCGTGGCCATGCGGCGAGCGGAGCACGACGCCGAACGCCATTCCGGGATAAACGACGTCATCGATATAGCGGCCGCCGCCGCGCACCAGCCGCGGGTCTTCGAATCGCGGCACGCCTTGACCGATGGCGAATTCACCCATGGGATTTCAACCTATAAAATTCATATGTCACGGGGCGGGTGACGAGGAGGGACGTTTGCCCTTGATCGAATTCAACCTGATTTGAGTTTTTCCGCCACGCGCGGGGCGAAATAAGTGAGCACGCCGTCGCAGCCGGCGCGCTTGAACGCGGTAAGGCTTTCGACCATGGCACGCTCACCGTCGAGCCAGCCGTTCTGCGTGGCCGCCATGATCATCGCGTATTCGCCGGACACCTGATACGCGAACGTCGGCATGCCGAAGGCATCCTTCACGCGCGCCACGATGTCGAGATAGGGGAGCCCCGGCTTGACCATGATCATGTCGGCGCCTTCCTCGATGTCGAGCGCGACCTCGCGCAGGGCTTCGTCGGAATTGCCTGGGTCCATTTGGTACGTGCGTTTGTCGCCCGTGAGGGTTTTCGCCGAGCCGACCGCGTCGCGGAACGGGCCATAGAAGGCTGACGCGTATTTTGCGGCGTAGGACATGATCGATACGTCCGTGAAGTCTGCGGCATCGAGTGTTTTGCGGATTGCGGCGACGCGTCCATCCATCATGTCTGAGGGCGCGATGATGTCGCAGCCGGCTTCTGCCTGCACGAGTGCTTGCTTCGTGAGCACTGCGACCGTCTCGTCATTGAGAATGACGCCGTCGCGCAGCAGACCGTCATGGCCATGGCTGGTGAAGGGATCGAGCGCCACGTCGCACAGGATCCCGACGTCCGGCACTTCCTTCTTGATCGCGCGAATGGCGCTGCAAACCAGATTGTCCGGATTGAGCGCTTCGCTGCCAGTCTCGTCGCGCAGCGCCGGATCGGTGTATGGAAATAGGGCAATGCAGGGAATGGTCAGCTTGGCCGCACGTTCGGCCTCGCGCACCGCCTGATCGACGGAAAGGCGTTCGACGCCGGGCATGGAAGGCACGGGCGTGCGGGCCTTGTTGCCGTCCATCACGAACAGCGGCCAAATCAGGTCGTCGGTCGTGAGCGTATGCTCACGCACCATGCGGCGCGCCCAGTCGGCGCGGCGGTTGCGGCGCATGCGCACGGCCAGGTCGAGCCGGTCCTGCGTTTCCGCAGGCGCAAAACGGGTACGAGCTTCGATCGGGCGGCCGAATTTGATTGCCATTTCAGGGTCTCCAGGAGGTCTTTTTAGCCGGTCCAGCGAAAGCCCGCTACCCGCCCGTGGCGGCTGGTGGACCGGCGTTGACGCGGATAGGCGCGCCTTTTATCGGTCAAAGGCATGGACTTCGACCTCAGCGACGAACAGCGCGCTTTTCAGGCGACCGCGCGGCAGTTTGCCCGCGATGAAATGATGCCGCACGCGCGCGACTGGGATGAAAACGAGATTTTTCCGGTCGAGGCGCTGCGCAAGGCGGCGGCCCTCGGCTTCGGCGGTATCTACGTGAAAGAAGACGTGGGCGGCTCGGCGCTCGGCCGTCTTGATGCCGCGCTGATTTTCGAGGAACTCGCGCAGGGTTGCACATCGACGGCTGCCTATATTTCGATTCACAACATGGCGGCGTGGATGATCGACGCTTTCGGAAGTGCTGAGGCGCGCAAGAAATTTCTGCCGAAGCTCTGCACCATGCAGCATTTTGCAAGCTACTGCCTCACCGAACCGGGTGCGGGTTCGGATGCGGCGAGCCTGAGCACGCGCGCGCGGCGCGACGGCGAGCACTACGTTCTCGACGGTACCAAGGCTTTCATTTCCGGTGGCGGTGTCTCGGATATTTACGTGGTGATGGCGCGCACCGGCGAACCGGGGCCGCGTGGCATTTCCTGCATCGTCGTGGAGAAGGGCACGCCCGGATTGTCGTTCGGGGCGCGCGAAAAGAAACTTGGCTGGAAGACGCAGCCGACGGCGATGGTGATGTTCGAGAATTGCCGGGTGCCGGTGTCGAACCGCATTGGCGGGGAAGGCCAGGGGTTTCGTATCGCCATGGCCGGGCTTGACGGTGGCCGGCTGAATATCGGGGCCTGTTCCATCGGTGGCGCGCAGTTCTGTCTCGATCGCACCGTGGAATATATGAAGGAGCGCAAACAATTCGGCTCACGCCTGGCCGACTTTCAGGCGCTGCAGTTCCGTGTTGCCGACTATGCGACGGAACTTGAGGCCGCGCGCCTGCTGTTGCATCGCGCGGCGGTTGCGGTTGGAGAGGGTGAGCCGGCAGCGACGCGACTTGCCGCCCAGGCCAAACGTCTTGCTACCGACGCGGGTTTCGAGGTGGTGAATGGATGCCTGCAGTTGCATGGCGGTTACGGCTATTTGCGCGATCACCCCATCGAACGCGTCTTGCGTGATGTGCGTGTTCATCAAATACTAGAAGGCACCAACGAGATCATGCGGCTCATCATCAGCCGCGCTATGCTGAGTAACTAAATAAAACACCTGGGCGAGGACACCATGGAACAGCTTCCGAGACTCTATCTCTCGCGCGAAGAGATGATGAAACGCATTGCGCGTTTCAAGGATCTCAAGGGCTCCGACGGCGGGCTTCCGGACAGCAAGATGCCAGGCTGCGAGCGTACGTTGTTTAACGTGATCGGCTTCCAGCCGCCGCAGGGCATTGGCGAGAACGCCACGTCGCCGGTCGGCGATCACGCCGCGCGGATGGCGGCGATCAAGATCCGCGAGGGCTTCAATCTCGGCTACTGCAAGGCCAAACCCGGCCACGGACCCGAGATGCACAACCATGACACCAACGAAACCTTTATCCCGATGACCGGCACCTGGCGGGCCAGCTGGGAAAACGAGAAGGGGGAGGTTGAATATGTCGATCTCGGGCCGCTCGACGTGGTGTCGTTTCCGCCGGGCATGATCCGCCGCTTCGAAAATGTCACTCAGGGGGATCCGAACGCGGAATCAATCCTGATGTTCGTGATCGGCGGTGACGCCCCGCAGGCAGAATTTACCGATCAGGCGATGAAGCGTTTGATGGACGCCGGCGTCTGGTCGCCACAATAACTAGATTGAACCGGCGGCGATGGACGACATCCTTTTCGAACGTCGCGGCGCGGCCGGCATCGTCACGCTAAATCGGCCAAAAGCGCTCAATGCGGTGACGCATGCCATGGTGCTGGCGTTGCGCGCGCAGCTCGATCGCTGGGCCGGCGATGACGCTGTGACACGGGTTGTGGTCACCGCCGCGGGCGACCGCGCGTTCTCTGCCGGTGGTGACATCCGCGCGCTGTATGATCTGGGCAAGGCCGGAAAATACGGGGATGCGCTGCAGTTCTGGCGCGACGAATATCCGCTCAATGCCGTCATCAAGAACTACCGAAAACCCTACATCGCGCTGATCGACGGCATTGTGATGGGCGGGGGCGTCGGCGTGTCGGTACACGGCTCGCATCGCGTTGCCGGCGACCGTTTTTCCTTTGCCATGCCCGAAGTCGGCATCGGTTTTTTTCCTGATGTCGGGGCAACCTGGTTCTTGCCGCGCATGCCAGGAGAACTTGGCACCTACTGTGCGCTCACCGGCGAGCGGTTCGGAATAGCCGATGCGGTGGCTGGCGGAATTGTAACCCATCATATCCCATCGGCGCGCATTGGTGCTCTGGTTGATGGCTTGACCGGGACTGTTTCGGTCGACGCCATATTGGCTGCCTTTGTCGAGCCGGCCGGGGAGGGACCGATCGTGCACCACAGGGTGGCAATTGATCGGCTGTTTGCCGGGGACATGGTCGAGAACATTCTCGCCGCGCTCGACGGCGAAGCGACGTCCGGGGGCGCCGATGCCGAATGGGCTCGGAAAACCGCCGCCACGATACGCACAAAATCGCCGCTCAGCCTCAAGGTTGCGCTGGCGCAGGTCCGGCGAGGAAAAACCTGGGACTTCGAAACGTGCATGCGCATGGAGTTTCGCATAGTGTCGCGCGTGATCCATGGGCATGATTTTTATGAGGGTGTGCGCGCCGTGATCGTCGACAAGGACAACCGGCCGGACTGGCAACCCGCCACGCTCGCCGACGTCGGCGAGGCGCAGGTTGAATGCCATTTCGCACCGCTCGGGTCCGATGAACTGGTGCTGCCTTGAACAATCGCATGGCATCGAATGACGTGCGGACACTCGAGCCGGTGCACGAAGGCACCGCTGAGCGTTCAGTCGGCCTGTGGACGCGGCGGCTGGTGCTGTTCTTGCGCGCCATGGCGGCCATATCGATGCTCAAGGGCCTCTACCACTGGGCGCAGGTGTGCGGCATTGGCTTCGGTGAGACGCTGCCTTTCGAAAATCATTCGATCGCGTGGCAGACGGCTACGGTATTTTTCGCCGTGATCGATCTGGTCGCTGCGGTGGGTTTGTGGCTGGCGGCGGCCTGGGGCGCGGTGATCTGGTTGACCGCGGTTGCATCCATGCTGGCGGTCGAAATATTTTTCCCTCAGGTCTTTGGCGGCGGCTGGCTGACGGGCGTCCTGGAAGGCGGATTGCTTGGGCTCTACCTCTGGCTGGCTCTCAAATCGGCGCAAGAACATCCGCAATAACGGACCGCAGAAGATAATCGGGAGGGCGTGATGGCGCGTATCGGATTTATTGGCCTCGGCAATATGGGATTGCCGATGGCGCAAAATCTGCGCAAGGCCGGCCACGAGGTGGAAGGCGTTGACGTCAATCCGGCTTCGGTCGCCAAACTGACGGCGGCGGGCGGAACGAGCGTCGAGACCGCAAAGAGCGCCGCCGCGCGCGCCGATGTGGTCATCACCATGCTGCCGTCCGGCAAGGAAGTGCGCGAGGTCTACCTCGGATCATCCGGGATCATCGACAATGCGAATGCCGGGACGCTCCTGATCGATTGCTCGACCATCGACGTCGAAACCGCGCGCGCGGTCGCTGCGCAAGCGGACAAGAAGGGGCTACTGATGCTCGACGCGCCGGTCTCGGGCGGAGTCGGCGGGGCCACGGCGGCGTCGCTCACCTTCATGGTCGGCGGGAGCGCGCAAGCGTTTGCGCGTGCGCAATCGATCTTGGAAAAAATGGGCAAGACAATCGTACATGCCGGCGGCGCGGGGAACGGGCAGGCGGCAAAGATCTGCAACAACATGATCCTTGGCGTGTCGATGATCGCCGTGTCAGAAGCCTTCGTGCTCGCCGAAAAACTCGGTCTCGATCATCAAAAATTATTCGACATTTCTTCAAAGTCGTCGGGGCAGTGCTGGTCACTCACAAGTTACTGTCCCGTGCCGGGACCCGTTCCGACATCTCCTGCTAATCGCGACTACCAGGCGGGTTTTACCGCCGCGATGATGCTTAAGGATCTGAAACTGTCGCAGGATGCAGCGAAGGCAACCGGAACCAAGACGCAACTTGGTGCCGACGCGGCGCGGATCTACACACAATATGTAGAGAGCGGAGAGGCCGCGCGGGATTTCTCCGGCATCATTCATTTTGTCCGCAGCTGATGCGGCTTTCTAGAGTGAACGAACCGTTTCGCAATTTCCGACAATTGCGAATTCAATGGATCGTTCACCGCTGCAAATAAACCTAATCTTTATGGTGTTATTTAAGCCGATTTTAGACTGCCCCTCATAGTGTGCGTCACATCCGGAGCGGGGAAACAGGGCCTTGCAACCGGGGACGTACAAATAAAACGCAAGGGGCGTTAGACATGAAAGCCGTCGCGAAGACGGTCGAGCCCGCCGGACGAGAGGCGCCGCTCGATCACATTCGGCCACAGTACTTGGAGGCCTTGACGTTAGTCGAACGGCTGCATCGCCGGCTGCTCGACGTCATCAAGGACGAGTTCGATCGGCGCGGCCGCTCCGACATCAATTCGGTGCAGGCTTTGCTGCTCTACAATATTGGGGACAAGGAACTGACGGCCGGTGAGCTGCGCACGCGCGGCTACTATCTCGGCTCCAACGTTTCGTACAACCTCAAGAAGCTGGTGGAAATGGCCTTCCTTGACCACCAGCGTTCGCGCGTCGACCGGCGCTCGGTTCGCATCAAGCTGACCGACAAAGGCCGCGAAGTGCGCGACATCATCGAGTCGCTTTATCAAAAACACGTGCGGACGGTTGAGCAGGTCGGCGGCATCAATGCCGAAGAATTCTCCACGCTCAACAAGTCGCTGCACAGGCTCGAGCGGTTCTGGACCGACCAGATCCTTTACCGGCTCTAATATCGACCACGGGTGGAATTGAATCTGGCCCCGGCCGCTTTGCGGCCGGGGCTTTTTCACGCGTTCGGCGGCGGCTGGGGCCCCTAGATATTGCGCCTGAACGTCTCCACAGCCCAATGCTTGGCGGTGGGAAGGCGATATGGTATTTGCGGGTCAATCCTGGACCCTGCCTTCTATTCGGCGCCGACCACTCCCGGCGCCAGGAGATCATGATGTCGGCGAAGACAAGCCCCCAGCCCTCCAGCGAGGTGGAATCGCTTTTTTCCGCAAGTCTGCGCGAGGTCGATCCGGAAATCGCCGACGCGATCAAGCAGGAGCTCGGGCGCCAGCGCGACGAGATCGAATTGATCGCTTCGGAGAACATCGTCTCGCGCGCAGTACTCGAAGCTCAAGGGTCGGTGCTCACCAATAAATATGCCGAGGGTCTCCCGGGCAAACGCTACTACGGCGGCTGTCAATTCGTGGACATCGCCGAACGGCTCGCGATCGATCGCGTCACGAAACTGTTCGGCTGCAAATTTGCAAATGTTCAACCGCATTCGGGCGCATCCGCGAACGCGGAAGTGTTTTTCGCGCTGCTCCAGCCGGGCGATACCTTCATGGGTCTCAATCTTGCCGCGGGCGGGCACCTGACCCACGGCTCGCCGGTCAACATGTCGGGCAAGTGGTTCAAGCCGGTGCCTTACGGCGTGCGGCGCGACGATCATCGCATCGACATGGATGAAGTCGCGGGTCTCGCCCGCGAGCACAAACCGAAACTGATCATCGCGGGCGGTTCGGCCTATCCGCGCATCATCGACTTCCGCGCCTTTCGCGCGATCTGCGACGAGGTCGGCGCGCTGTTGATGGTCGACATGGCGCATTTTGCCGGCCTTGTTGCCGCCGGCGTTCATCCCTCGCCATTTCCGCATGCGCATGTGGTGACGACGACAACGCACAAGACATTGCGTGGCCCGCGCGGCGGCGTGATCTTGTCCGACGACGAAGAGATCGCCAAAAAACTGAACTCGGCGGTATTTCCCGGCATGCAGGGTGGCCCGTTGATGCATGTGATCGCCGCCAAGGCGGTGGCCTTCGGTGAAGCGCTGCGCCCCAGTTTTCGCAGTTACGCCAAGAGCGTCGTCGAAAACGCCAAGGCCCTCGCCGAGACATTGAAGTCGCACGGCCTCGACATTGTTTCGGGTGGCACCGATACCCATCTGATGCTGGTCGATATGCGGCCCAAGCGCCTCACCGGCAAAGTGGCGGAAGCTGCGCTCGGGCGTGCACACATTACTTGCAACAAGAACGGCATCCCGTTTGATCCGGAGAAGCCGACCGTGACGTCGGGTATCCGCCTCGGCACGCCGGCCTGCACCACGCGCGGCTTCGGCATCGCCGAATTCCGCCAGGTCGGCGAGATGATTGTCGAGGTGCTCGATGTGCTGTCGCAGAAAGCCGTTGAAGAAGATTCGCTGATTGAAAAAGCCGTGCGCGACAAGGTGAAGACATTGATTTCCCGTTTCCCGATTTACCAGGGCTGAGCCGATGCGTTGCCCAAGTTGTGGAAGCCTCGACACGCAGGTGAAGGACTCGCGGCCGACCGAGGATTCGGCCGTCATTCGCCGGCGGCGCGTATGCCTCACCTGCAATTTTCGCTTCACGACATTTGAGCGTGTGCAGCTGCGCGAGCTGACTGTGATCAAGCGCAATGGCCGCCGCGTCCCGTTCGACCGCGACAAGCTCATGCGTTCGGTGCAGATTTCATTGCGCAAGCGCCCGGTCGAGCCTGAACGCATCGAGCAGATGGTGTCCAAGATTGTGCGTGAACTGGAAAGCCAGGGTGAAGCCGAGATATCCTCCGAGGCGATCGGCGAGATCGTCATGGAGCATCTGCGCGAGCTCGATGACGTCGCCTATGTGCGGTTCGCTTCGGTTTATCGCAACTTCCGGGAGGCGAAGGATTTTCGCGCCGCGCTCGACGAATTGTCGGGGGACGACGACGGCAAGCCGGCCGCCAGCGCGCGCAAATGAACGAGCAAGCCGCACCCGTGTCCCAGCCTGCATCATCGGATGACGAGCGCTACATGCGGCTCGCGTTTGCGCTTGGCCGGCGCAACCTCGGCCATACGTGGCCAAATCCGGCGGTCGGCGCCGTGATTGTGAAGGACGGCATTATCCTGGCGCGGGGATGGACGCAGCAAGGTGGCCGTCCCCATGCAGAAGTGGAAGCACTGCGTCGTGCCAAAAAGGCTGCGCAGGGCGCCACCATGTATGTGACGCTCGAGCCATGCGCGCATGAAGGCAAGACTCCACCTTGCGCCGATGCGATCATCCGCGCGGGGGTCGCGCGCGTCGTCTCGGCGATGGAGGATCCCAACCCCGACGTGGCGGGGAAGGGCCATGAGCGGATGCGTGCAAAAGGGATTGCCGTCGATGTCGGCCTCTGCGCAGAGGACGCGCGGCGCGCCCATGCTGGCCACATCAGCCGCATGACGCTGGGGCGGCCGCACGTGATGCTTAAGCTCGCGGTGTCGTCGGACGGTAAGGCCGGTTTGGCCGGACGCAAGCAAGCGTCCATTACCGGGGAAGAAGCGCGCGAACGTGCGTTCCAGATGCGCGCGGCAAGCGACGCCATTCTGGTTGGTATCGGGACCGTCTTGTCCGACGATCCACAATTAACTTGCCGCTTGCCGGGAATGTTTGACCGATCACCGGTACGCGTCGTGCTCGACGCCCAGTTGCATCTGCCGCTGGCGACGTCGGTTGCCGCAACCGTGCGCGAGACCCCAACCTGGGTATTCGGTTCGACCATGGCGTCGCCGATCGCGGAAGAAATTCTCCAGCAAAAAGGCTGCAAGGTCTTTCGCGTCGAGGCGAGTAACGGCGAATTGGATCTTCCGCAGGTTCTGAAAAGACTGGCGGACGAGGGGATCACGCGGTTGATGGTCGAGGGCGGCCCGAAGGTCGCGGCCAGTTTCGTTGCTGGTGATCTGATCGATGAAGCGGCGCTGCTGCGTGGTGGAAAGAGCATCGGCGCGGATGGTATCGATCCGCTGGAAGGCATGCCGCTCGGCGCGCTGACCGGCAATATGAAAAGTCTCGGCACCGAGAAACTTGGTGCGGATGTGATCGAGAGCTTCACGCGGACCTAGACATGTTCACCGGTATCGTCACCGATCTGGGTGAAGTGCGGTCGGTGCAGCCGCGCGCCGGCAATCTGCAACGGGTCACGATATTCAGTCGCTACCCTCGCGCAGAGATCGTGCAGGGTGCGTCGATCGCCTGTTCGGGTGTTTGTCTGACGGTCGTTGATGCCGGTGAAGATAGCGGGCGAACCTGGTTCGCGGTTGATGCCGCGGACGAGACGTTGAGGGTCACGACCGTAGGCCGTTGGCGGCAGGGGTCACGGGTCAACCTGGAACGGCCACTTAAATTCGGTGACGAATTGGGCGGGCACCTCGTTGCCGGTCATGTGGACGGAATAGGGACAGTTGTTGCGCGCGAGGATATGACGGAAATGGCGCGCTTCGTGCTGCGCGTTCCGGCCGGGCTTGCCCGTTTTGTTGCGTCCAAAGGATCGATCGCAATCGACGGTGTCTCGTTGACCATCAATGCTGTAGAAGGCGATACGTTCTCGGTGCTTGTTATACCGCATACATTAAGCGAGACGACTTTTGGCGCCTTAAAGAATGGCGACGACGTGAATCTCGAGATCGATACCATGGCGCGATACGCTGCTCGGCTCATGGAGATGAAATAAAGTCTGGCGATGAAGTAGAGCTTGTTCGGGCGGGAGCCCCTTGCTACCACGCCATCAAAGAAAGTTATCGAGGCCATGGCGAAGAAACGAACCACTGCAAACAAACGAACCGCTGCAAAGAAACCCGACAGCCTGCATATGCTGATCGTGGAAGCACGCTTTTATGACAATATTTCAGACGAATTGCTGCGCGGTGCAACGCGCGTGCTTGACAATGCGGGCGCGCGCTACGACCGCGTCACCGTCCCGGGCGCGCTCGAAATCCCTGCCGCAATTGCGATCGCGATGGATGCCGCGCGCCTCCGCCGTGCGCCTTACGACGGGGTCGTTGCATTGGGCTGCGTGATCCTCGGCGAGACTTACCATTTCGAAATCGTGTCGAATGAATCCGCGCGTGGGCTCATGGACCTCGCGGTGAATGAAAGATTGCCGGTTGGCAATGGAATTCTCACTGTGGACAATGAGGCACAAGCCCTTGCGCGTGCCCGGCCTGAGGAAGGCGACAAGGGCGGCGACGCGGCGCGCGCGGCACTCACGATGGTCGCGCTCAAGCATACATTGGCCTGGCGCTGATGGGCGCCGGCGCCGCACGCGACGACAACGAGGCGCGCAAGGCGAACAAGCGTGGCGCCGCGCGGCTGGCGGCGGTGCAGGCGCTCTACCAGATGGACCTTGCGGGGACGGGCCTCAATGAGATCCTCGCCCAGTTTGAGAGTCACTGGATCGGCCGCGAGGTGGAGGGCGCACAATATTTGCCGGCCGAGGCAGCATTCTTCCGCGATGTTGTTTCGGGCGTGGTGCGCGAGCAACGCGAGCTCGATCCGCTGATCGACGAAGCTCTGTCGAAGGGCTGGCCGCTCAAGCGCATCGAAACGGTGTTGCGTGCGGCCTTGCGCGCCGGGGCCTATGAGCTGATCCACCGCGACGACGTGCCGGCGCGCGTGGTGGTGGCCGAATATGCCGACGTCGCTGCCGCTTTTGTCGAGCGCGATGAAACCGGCATGGTCAATGCCGTTCTTGACCAGCTCGCACGGCGACTGCGCGCCGCCGAGTTTGGTCGTACTGCCGGGTGAGATCATGGCGCACGACGACATGTCCGCCGAGGATCGCCTGATCGCGCGCTTCTTCATGCCGCTGGCGACCCATCCGGGTGCGCTTGGTCTGTCCGATGATGCTGCGTTCCTGACGCCGCCACCGGGGTGCGACCTGGTTCTCAAGACCGATGCAATTGTTGGCGGCGTGCATTTTTTTCCGGACGATGTTGCGCACACGATTGCCAGCAAGGCCCTGCGGGTGAATTTGTCTGATCTCGCCGCCAAGGGTGCCCGTCCGCTCGGGTTTCTCTTGTCCCTCGCAATTCCCAAGGGCGTCGGGGAGGACTGGCTTGCCGGGTTTGCCGAAGGCCTGCGCGGCGACGCCGTGCTGTTCGGTTGCCCGCTGTTTGGCGGCGATACCGATCGCACGCCGGGCCCAATTACAGTTTCGATCGCGATGTTCGGGAGTGTCCCGGAAGGGACGATGGTGCGCCGCGCCGGCGCGATGCCCGGCGATCGCGTGTTTGTCAGCGGGACCATTGGTGACGCCGCACTGGGTGTGATGGTGCGCGGCGGCAAAATCGAGAAATTAAGCGAGCCGCGCCGGAAGCACCTGCTGTCGCGCTATCTTCTGCCGCAGCCGCGCAATGCGCTGGCCGAGGCCGTGCGCACGCATGCGACCGCCGCTATGGATATATCGGATGGCCTCGCCGGCGATTTTGGCAAATTGTGCCGGGTTTCGGGCGTTGGCGCCGATATTGACGTGGCGCGCGTCCCGCTATCGGACGCTGCCAAAGCCGTCATCGATGCCGATTTCGCCATGCTGGAAACCGCGATCACCGGCGGCGACGACTACGAGATTATTTGCACGGTGCCGGCGGCGAAGGCCGACGGGTTCCGTGACGCGGCGAAAACCGCGCAGGTCGCGGTCACCGAGATCGGCGAGATAAAGGCGGGCGAGGGCGCACGCTTCCGCGGCGCCGATGGCCAGATTCTTTCTTTCAAACGTGCTTCATTCAGTCACTTCTGAAATCAATGGGACGAACGCACCAGGCGTGGGTATAATGCAGCTACGGAACACGGGACTTTGCTATGCATGACATGACTGCGAAAAAAGGGGCGGTGACGCCGGTCAGCCAACATCCGAACTATCAGAAGCATCACGCGCGGTTTCCGACCAGCGCCTGGCTGCGCCGGCAGGCGCCGAGCAACGTGCCGCTTTTTGCTTATGAATACGGCGATACGGGCGCCGGCAACGATGTTGGAATTGCCCACAACTGGGCTGCCTTCGACAATATCAAGATTGCGCCGCATTACGGCGTGATGCCGTCGCTGCCGCCGGTCGACGTCAAGCTGTTCGGCCGTAGCTATTCCGCGCCGATCGGCGTTGCGCCGATGGGCGGCCCGTCGCTGGTCTGGCCGGGCGCCGATCTGTTGATGGCGAAAGCGGCGCAGCGCGCCCGCATTCCCTATACGTTGAGTGTGGCGGGCGGCATGACCATTGAACAGGCGGCAGAGGCCGCGCCTGATGTGTTCTGGCTCCAGCTTTATCGCTTCTGGCACGACGATCATAAGATTGGATTCGATCTCATTCGGCGAGCGCAAGCAGTGGACGCCAAGGTGCTCGCACTGACGCTCGATGTGCCGGTGCGCACGACACGCTCGCGCGAAACTTATGCCGGCCTTGCACATGAATTCCGGCCCAATGCGCGCATGATCTACGAAATGATGGTGCGCCCGAAATGGCTGCTTGCGCTCTTGCGCAATGGCTATCCGCGCTTCGCGACGATCAGCGACTATGCGCCTGCGGGCTCCAGCACCAACGAGATCATTGCCTATGCACGCGCACGCATGGGCGGCGCCTTTTCCTGGGAAGAAGTGAAGCGTTACCGCGACGCCTGGAAAGGGCCGATGGCGTTGAAAGGCATCCTGCATCCGGCGGACGCTGAGAAAGCAGTCGCGCTCGGGGTCGAAGGCATCTGGGTTTCGAACCACGGCGGCCGGCAGATTGAGGCGCTCACCCCGTCGATCGACGTATTGCCGGCGATCGCCGCGGCCGTCGGCAAGAAGGCGACGGTGATCCTCGATAGTGGTGTGCGTAGCGGTCAGGACGTGATGCGGGCGTTGGCGCTCGGCGCCGATGCGGCCTTTGCCGGAAAGTCGTTTCTCTGGGCCGTCGCGGCGCTCGGCGACGAGGGGCCGGACTACCTGATTGACCTCTATATCGACGAATTGCGCGCGTCACTCGGCCAGATCGGTGCCAGGTCGCCGGCCGAGGCACGAGCGGCCAGCGTCCGTCATCCCGGTGCCTTCGCGTTTGGGTCGAAGCCACGCGCGTCCAAAACGCCGCGCAAACGGTGATTTATCAAAGTTTGACCGCCAATAAAGGCCATCGATCACGCGCGGCAATCTCCGGTTCAAATAAAATCATCCCTGACCTGCGCCTCACGCAGTAGCGATTCAATCGCGCGGCCGATACAAGGGGCGGCTTTTTGTCCGGGAGCCCGTTGATGTCGGCGATCGCCGAACCTTTCCAGCATGCCGAGCCAGACGACAATCTGGCGCGCCGCAACGCTATAGTACTTGCGGTCGCGCAGGCGCTGGCCGGGGGCAACAACACTGTCATCGTCAGCACGGCCAGCATCGTCGGTGCGGTGTTGGCGCCCGATAAAGGGCTGGCGACGCTGCCGATCACCGCAATGGTCATGGGCATGTGGCTCGGCACCTTGCCTGTTGGCGCGCTGGCGCGGCGTTTCGGCCGACGTTTTGCGCTGCAGACCGGCTCGGCCTTCGGTGTGTTGTCCGGCCTGATCTCCTATTCGGCGGTGATGAACGGCCAATTCTGGTTGTTGCTGGTCGGCACCTTCTGCGGCGGCCTCTATGCAGCCGCGCATCAGTCGTATCGCTTTGCCGCCGCCGACACCGCCAGCGAGGCCTACCGGCCGAAAGTTGTCTCCTGGGTGCTCGCCGGTGGCGTGTTCGCTGCCGTGATCGGGCCGCAGCTCGTCATTTTCACCAAGGATTTGTTGTCGCCGCATCTATTCGCGGCGAGTTATCTCGGGCAATCGGCTTGCGCGCTGGCTGCTGCCGCGGTGTTGCAGTTCGTAAAGGTGCCGCCGGTTGCTGCCGTGCGTCACGACAACGCGCGGCCGCTTGGCGAAATTATCCGCGCGCCGCGTTTTATCGTTGCAGTTGCCTGCGGCATTGCGAGTTACGGCATGATGAACATGCTGATGACCTCGGCACCGCTTGCAATGGTCGGCTGCGGCCATTCCGTCACCGATGCTGCGCTCGGCATTCAATGGCACGTGCTGGCGATGTATGCGCCGAGTTTTGTCACCGGCTCCTTGATTGCGCGGTTCGGAGTCGAGCGCATCACTGGGGCCGGCCTCGCGCTGATTGCGGTATCTGCCCTGGTCGGTATTGCCGGCATCACGGTCGCGCATTTCTGGACCAACCTGGTGTTGCTCGGGCTCGGCTGGAATCTGGCTTTCATTGGCGCCACGACCATGGTGACCCAGTGCCATCGCCCGCAGGAGCGCAACAAGGTGCAGTCCTTCAACGATTTCCTGATTTTCGGCAGCATGGCGCTGACGTCGTTTTCGTCGGGCCAACTGCTCGACAAATTCGGCTGGGCCACGATCAACGAAGTCATCTTCCCGACAATTATCGTCACGGGCGCGCTGCTGATTTGGCTTGCGCTACGTCCGCGAGAGTCGACGGTCTGATTTTCACGGCCGCAGCGTCCTCAGGCCACGGGATTCAGCGGGAACCTCGCGGGCATAAATCCATCTAATCGTGTGGATATTTGCTCTCGCGACGACGGCTGCCGGCTAAACATCATGGTGGTGTTGCCTGTGCCTGAATAATGCTGTTCGACTTGGCGCGGGATGACGAGCGGGACTTCACCGATGACATGGGTGCTCGATCGGGTCGGGCGGCAGATCGCCGCCTATCTGCAAAAGCCGGCGTCCGGGTATGAGCCGTTTACGCCGCCTGATCCCGCGGCGCTGCGGGCGACAATCAAGCCTGGAGATATTCTGCTGATCGAGGGACGCACGCATATTGCCGGCATGATCAAGTATCTGACGCAGTCGACCTGGTCGCACGCTGCGCTTTATGTCGGACCAATTGACGGACAAACGTCGACGAGCGGAGAGCCCTGCGATCTGGTGGAATCCAATCTGGAGGCGGGCATCATTTCAGTGCCGCTGTCCACGTATTCGGCCTACCACACGCGCATCTGCCGGCCGGTCGGACTGTCTCCGGAAGACCGCAGGGCGGTCTGCGACTACGCCGTCGACCGACTCGGGCTGCAATACGATCTCAAGAACATCATCGACCTGGGCCGTTATCTCGTGCCGTTGCCGGTGCCCCAGCGCTGGCGCCGCCGCATGATCGCGCTTGGCTCCGGTGATCCGACCAAACTCATCTGCTCGGCGCTCATCGCGCAAGCCTATGGCGCTGTCGGATATCCAATCCTGCCGGCGATCGAGCGAGTCGAAAGCGCACAGGCACGGCAGGAGATTTATCATATCCGTGACAGTTCGCTTTATTGCCCGCGCGACTTTGATATTTCTCCTTATTTCGCGGTGATCAAGCCCACCATCGAGATGGGTTTCGACTACAAAACCATCAAATGGTCCGTAGCCGGCTCAAAAGCAGCCGCGCGCGCCTGATCCGGCGCCCGTGTTTGTGATGGTATTCCTACTCAACCTGGTTCCGGCGCATGCCGGTTGTGGCTGCGCCAGGCGCCCCTGAACGGTGGCCTGGAACAGACCGCACCCAAATACTGCAACAGGTGACAATTTCCGCGTTGCACAGTCGCCATCTTTTTGGCTATATCCGCGCGCTTCCGGTCGGGGTGAAGCGCCCTTAAAGCGGCCATCCTCGACGCTCCTGGTGCCGGCGGGAGCGTTCGTCCCGCCAGTACCATTCAAAATCGGGGATAATGGCCACCATGACGACTTTGTGGTTGATCGTCGGCTGCGGGGTGCTCGCGATCGCATATGGCATCTGGGCGACCCAATCGGTGATGAGCGCCGATGCGGGCAGCAAGAAGATGCAGGAAATTTCGGAGGCCGTGCGCGAGGGCGCGCAGGCCTACCTCAAGCGGCAATACACCACCATCGGCATCGTCGGCGTCGTGATCTTCGTGATCATCGGCTTCACGCTTGGCTGGCTGGTGGCCGTCGGCTTTGCTGTCGGCGCCATCCTGTCGGGAGCCACCGGCTTCATCGGGATGAACGTTTCGGTCCGCGCCAACGTGCGGGTCGCCCAGGCGGCGACCAAGTCGCTGGCCGGCGGGTTGGAGCTTGCCTTCAAGGCCGGCGCCATCACCGGCATGCTGGTCGCTGGCCTCGCGCTGCTCGGTGTCACGCTCTATTTCGGCTTTCTCACCGGCTCGCTGCACAAGGCCGCCAATGACCGCACGGTCATCGACGCCATCGTCGCGCTCGGGTTTGGCGCCTCGCTGATCTCGATCTTTGCCCGTCTTGGCGGCGGTATCTTCACCAAGGGCGCCGACGTCGGTGGCGATCTGGTCGGCAAGGTTGAAGCCGGTATTCCGGAAGATGATCCGCGCAATCCGGCCACCATTGCGGACAATGTCGGTGACAACGTCGGCGATTGCGCTGGCATGGCTGCCGATCTGTTCGAGACCTATGCCGTGACCATCGTTGCGACCATGGTGCTGGCATCAATCTTCTTCGCCAGCACGCCAATGCTCCTCAGCATGATGACCTATCCGCTTGCCATTGGCGGCGCCTGCATCATCACGTCGATCATAGGCACTTTCTTCGTGCGGCTCGGCAGGAAGAAGTCGATCATGGGCGCACTCTACAAGGGCTTTATCGCCTCGGCCCTCCTCTCGCTCGTCGCGATCTGGTTTGTCACCGACTCCCTGATCGGCATGGGCCCGCTGCCCGGTGTCGCCTTCACCGGACAGGCACTTTATGTCTGTGCGGTCGTGGGTCTGGTGGTGACCGGCCTCATCATCTGGATCACGGAATACTACACCGGCACCAATTTCCGTCCGGTGAAGTCGATTGCTTCGGCCTCGGTCACCGGCCATGGCACCAACGTCATCCAGGGCCTGGCGATCTCGCTTGAGTCGACCGCGCTGCCGGCCATCGTGATCATTGCCGGCATTCTGGTTGCATTTGCGCAAGCAGGATTGTTCGGCATTGCGATTGCGGTCACAGCGATGCTGGCGCTTGCCGGCATGGTGGTGGCGCTCGATGCATTCGGTCCGGTTACCGACAATGCCGGCGGCATTGCCGAAATGGCCGGCCTGCCGAAGAACGTGCGCAAGTTCACCGATGCGCTCGATGCGGTCGGCAACACGACCAAGGCGATCACCAAGGGCTATGCAATCGGCTCGGCTGGTCTCGGCGCGCTCGTGCTGTTTGCGGCCTACAATCAGGACCTTCTGTTCTTCACCAGGACATCGGCCACGCATCCATACTTCCAGGGCGTTCAGCTCGACTTCGCGCTCACCAATCCCTACGTGGTCGTCGGCCTGTTGTTCGGCGGTCTGCTTCCCTACCTGTTTGCGTCGATGGGCATGACCGCTGTCGGCCGTGCCGCCGGTGCGATCGTCGAAGAAGTGCGCCGGCAATTCCGCGCCAAGCCCGGAATCATGAAGGGCAAGGACAAGCCGGACTATGGTCGCGCCGTCGATATGCTGACGAAGGCGGCGATCAAGGAAATGATCGTGCCGTCGCTGCTCCCGGTGTTGTCGCCGATCTTTTGCTACTTCGCGATCTACATCATCGCGGGCGGCGGACCGGCCGGTAAATCGGCGGGCTTCTCGGCTCTCGGCGCAATGCTGCTCGGTGTCATCGTCACCGGCCTGTTTGTGGCCATCTCGATGACGTCAGGCGGGGGCGCGTGGGACAATGCCAAGAAGTACATCGAAGATGGTCACTATGGCGGCAAGGGTTCAGACGCCCACAAGGCCGCGGTGACAGGCGATACGGTCGGCGATCCCTACAAGGACACTGCCGGTCCGGCTGTGAACCCGATGATCAAGATCACCAATATCGTGGCGCTGCTGTTGCTCGCTATTCTCGCGCACTAGACGCCACTACAAACGCAAAGGGCCCGCGTCTTGCGCGGGCCCTTTTTCATTTCGGCAGGTCGATTACAGATGCACGCCGACATTCTTGAAGATGTTGCGGAGATAGCTCAGTTCCTGGCCGCCCGTGGGCGTGGTTTGCGACAGGAAGTCAAAAATCTTGCCATCCTTGATGCCGTAGTTGGCGAGCCGGGAGACGCGACGCTCCTTATCGAAATAAACCGCGACGACGCGTTGATCGACCACCTCATGCGGCATGAAAGCGGCCGAGCGCTGCGCTTTCTGCGAGATGTAATAAAAGGCGTCGCCATTGACGGTAGCGACCGTCGATGGCGTGCCAAGGACGATCAGGACCTGTTCCTGCGTGGCGCCGACCGGGACCTGTTCCAGGGCGCCCTCAGGCAGAACATATCCGCGCTGAAGCGTCTCGGTCATGCTGCCGCAGCCCGCGAGGGCAAGCGCGCCGGCAAGCGCCAGGGCGAGGCGGAATGCATGGTTGCGATAATGCACGGTCGTAGGTCCCAAACGCGACAGCTTCATTTCGGTCTTGCATCAGGGAGGGCTGTGACGTAACCGCGGCGAACCGCATCAGCCCTCGAATTGACCCGATGATACTTCCCTTGTTTCGCCGCGGCGCGCGGTCGGACACCATTTCGGCCCTGTATGGCACGATCGTGGCGCAGGCGCGATTGCCCTGCTTTTATCGCGATTACGCCGTTGCGGACACTGTTAATGGCCGTTTCGATCTCCTGGTGCTGCATCTGGGGTTAGTCCTCGGTCGCCTGGAGGAGGCCGGGTTAAGGGAACTTGGCCAGGCACTTTTTGATCGGTTTTGCGAAGATATGGACCATAATTTGCGGGAAATGGGGGTCGGCGACCTGTCGGTACCGAAGGAAATGCAGCGCATGGGCGAGGCGTTTTACGGCCGGACACAAGCCTACCAAGCCGCCCTCGCCAAGGGCGATCAGGAGGCCCTGGCAGAGGCGTTGGCACGGAATATCTACGACAGCCCCACGGTATCGCGGGCTGCGGCTTACCGCCTTGCGGCCTATATGCGGGAAGCGGTACGTGATCTGAATGACCAAACGCCGGCCGCCCTGCGCGCTGGTGCGGTTCGTCTACCGGATGCTGCCGCTATTCCTTTTGTGGAAGATAAAGGCGACGCCCTAGAAGACTGAAATCTATGGAAAAAGATAAAAATCCATGGAGCGTTGTGGTGGCGCTCGACGATATTCCGGAGACGGGCCTGCACACCGAAATGGAGGCCCCGGAATCGGTGCGTGCCGGCCTCGCCAGACTGGCCGGGTTGCGGGAATTGCCTCGATTGTCGGCCGTCTTCGATCTGACGTCGCGCGGCGCTGGCGTGCATGTAGCCGGGCAGGTAAGCGCGCACCTCGGTCAAACTTGTGTTGTGACGCTCGAGCCGATTGAAAGTGACCTGATAGAACCGATCGACCTGGTGTTTGCGCCAGCCGCGCCGGTGCAGGCTAAGGACCTCAAATTGGACGATGAACCGCCGGAATTGCTGGTCGATGGCAAGATTGATCTGGGTGCAATTGCAACGGAATTTCTGCTGCTCGGGATCGATCCCTATCCACGAAAAGCGGGTGCTGAATTCGCCCCGGTCAAAGCGGGGGACACCAGTGCGCGCCCGTTTGCGGCACTCGAAGCGCTTAAAAAGCGTCTCGGCAGTAGCTAGCCTGAACACGCGGGGCCCCGACATGCGCACCATCGAGAACCGGCTTGTTTGCAGCAGGCGAGCGGCTATGGTCGCGCGCGTGGGTCAAATTCCGATGAACGCATTGCCGGTGTTCCAGGCAACGTCGCCAAGGGCGATCCATGCCCGATAAAGTTCGCATCGCTTTGGACGCCATGGGCGGAGACCACGGCGCGTCAGTGCTTTTGCCGGGCGCCGACGTCTCTCTCACCCGCCATCCCGATATCGAATATCTGCTGTTCGGTAACCGCGCTGCCGTTGAACCGGTTCTCGACCGGCTGCCGCGTCTGAAAGCCAAGTCAAAACTGATCCACACGGAAATCGCGATCCGTATGGATGACAAACCAAGTCAGGCGCTGCGTTACGGCCGCTGGAAGTCGTCGATGTGGCTTGCAATTGATGCGGTCAAAAAGGGCGAAGCCGATGTCGCGGTTTCCGCCGGCAATACTGGCGCGCTGATGGCAATGTCGCGGTTCAATCTCAAGATGATCGAGGGCATTGAGCGCCCCGCGATCGCCGCGTTATGGCCGACACTCAAGGGCGAGTCCGTGGTGCTCGACGTCGGCGCATCGATCGGCGCCGATGAGGAGCATCTCGTCAATCTTGCCGCAATGGGCAGCGCCATGGCACGGGTGCTGTTCGATATTGAGCGCCCGACCGTCGGACTGCTGAATATCGGGGTTGAAGAAGTCAAAGGCCTCGAGCAGGTACGTGAGGCAGGCCGCATTCTGCGCGAAGGCCGGTTTCCTCATTTCGATTACCACGGTTTTGTCGAGGGCGATGATATTGGCAAAGGCGTTGTCGACGTTGTGGTCACAGAAGGGTTCGCGGGAAATATCGCTCTGAAGTCTGCCGAAGGCACGGCCCACCAGCTCGTCTCCTACCTGCGTGCGGCGATGAACCGGACATGGGCTGCGCGCCTCGGTTATCTGCTGGCGCGGCAGGCATTTCAGGCGTTGCGCGAGAAAATGGATCCGCGCAAATCCAACGGCGGGGTATTTCTCGGACTTAATGGAATCGTCATCAAAAGCCACGGCGGCGCCGATATCGAGGGTACGGCCTCTGCGATCGACATGGGCTACGACATGGTGCGCTACGAGTTGCTCGCCAAGATTGGTCAGTCAATGGCGCGCGATCTGCAGGCCGGCACATCGGCGCGCCTGGCAAGCGGAGCAGGCTCGTGACGGCATTGCGTTCGGTCGTGCTTGGTTGTGGAAGTTACCTTCCCACGCGCATTGTCAGTAACGACGAGCTCGCGCGTTCGGTCGAAACCACTGACGAATGGATCGTGCAGAGGACCGGCATACGCGAGCGTCATATCGCGGCGCCCGGTGAACTGACGTCGGACCTTGCGCTGCATGCAGCACGTGCGGCCTTGGCCAATGCGCATGCCGAGGCAGGCTCAATCGACCTGATTGTTTTGGGGACGTCGACACCCGACCAGACCTTTCCCGCAACCGCTGTTTCCGTGCAAGCCGGACTTGGTATCACGCGTGGCGCTGCTTTCGATTTGCAGGCGGTCTGCTCCGGCTTTGTCTATGCGCTGCAGGTGACGGATTCGCTGCTGCGGAACGGCGCCTACAAGCGGGCGCTGGTGATTGGAGCCGAAACTTTCTCACGAATTCTCGACTGGAATGACCGCACCACCTGCGTCTTGTTTGGTGACGGTGCGGGAGCGCTCGTCCTGGAGGCGCAGCCGTCGGCGGGTGGGCGCGAGGATCGGGGCATTCTGACGACGCACTTGCGCTCGGATGGCCGGCACAAGGCCAAGCTCTACGTGGACGGCGGACCGTCCTCGACGCAAACCGTTGGCCATCTGCGCATGGAGGGCCGCGAGGTGTTCAAGCACGCGGTCGCCATGATCACGGATGTGATCGAGGACGCCTTCAAGGCCACCGGCTATTCGGCCGCGGACATCGACTGGTTCGTGCCCCACCAGGCCAACAAACGTATTATCGATGGATCGGCCCATAAACTTGGGATCGCACCGGAGAAGGTCGTGATCACGGTCGACCGTCACGGCAATACGTCGGCTGCATCAATCCCGCTCGCTTTGGCCGATGCAGTGGCCGATCGGCGTATTAAACGGGGGAATTTGATCCTTTTGGAAGCGATGGGGGGCGGGTTCACGTGGGGTTCGGCGCTGCTACGGTGGTGAACCGGGCCAGGATCCGGACTATGGAACCGTCGGCCAACCGGGGGGTATCCCACCATATTATCGAGTCGCCCCGTTGACCGGTTCCGATCTAGCTAATATCGTCGATAATTCAGCGGGATACCTTCGCCGGGGGCAGGGCAGGCGATGACCGGAAAAACTGTGACGCGGGCCGACTTGTGCGAGGCGGTCTACCAAAAGGTCGGTCTTTCACGTACGGAATCCGCAGCGTTGGTGGAGTTGGTGCTCAAGGAGATCACCGACTGCCTCGAACGCGGGGAGACCGTAAAACTATCGTCGTTCGGCTCGTTCGTCGTGCGTAAAAAAGGCCAGCGAATTGGGCGAAACCCCAAGACTGGCAAAGAAGTACCTATCTCGCCGCGGCGGGTGATGGTGTTCAAGCCGTCGGCGATCCTCAAGCAGCGTATAAACGGCAACGCGGTTGCTGACGAAGCTTGAGACTCACGCGTTCGTTCCAGTAAAAGCGTATAAATCCATAACTGAGCGAGGTCGCTTTGGACAACAAGGCGCCAGACGCATTTCGTACCATCAGTGAAGTGGCGGACGAACTCGATCTGCCGCAGCACGTGCTGCGCTTTTGGGAAAGCCGCTTCCACGAAATCAAGCCGATGAAACGCGGTGGCGGCAGGCGTTATTATCGCCCCGACGACATCGATCTTCTGCGCGGAATTCGCCATCTCCTGTACGGCGAGGGCTACACCATTCGCGGCGTGCAACGGATATTGCGCGAGCAAGGCGCGAAGTTCGTGCAGGTCGTGTGGCAGGAAGGCGCGCCGCAACCGCCGCATGGCGTTGTCGAAGATGAGGAATTTGTCGACGATGTTGCGGACGTGGAGAACAGCCCACCCGACGACGACCGCGGCCTGCGCGGCCGGCTGTCGTCGCTGATCGGGCGTGATCTCGGCGATCGCCAGGATGACGCGGCCGATCGCGTCGAACCACCACTGACCGGGGCGCCAGTTCCGCGCATCGACCCCGCCGATCGCGCAATCCACGACGTCACGGCCGCGGAACCCGCGCAACAGCCCTCGGAAGCCGCTCCGGCCGTATCGCGTCACGGAGGTCTTGGGCGCGACGATATGCGCAGACTGCACGCGGCCCTGCACGAGCTTGCCGAATGTCGCAAGCTGATCGATGCCGCGGTAACGCGGCCGCACTAGCGTTTTTTTCCCAATCCCAAGAAATGCAATGAACCAGGTGGGCATGGTCGCCGACCAATAGCCGTGTACAATATCGCGACCAATGGTGGGGGAGGCTGAAGGGGCTATGCGGAGGGTCGCACAGGCCGCATTGATTGCAATTGCCGTCGTCGCCGGCGCAATCGCGCCCGCGCGGGCTCAATCCGTTGCGCCCAACAACCCGCCGGTCACCATCGTCACCCACGGGGCAATCAACCCGCTCGGGTGGTTTGTCATGGGCTCGGTCGCTTGCGCAGCAATTTCGCCGATGGTCGGCACCGTTATTCTGGGCCGCGAACTGACGATCGGTGAAGCCTACCACACAACCCTGGGCTGCCTGCTGGGTCCACCGGGCTGGCTGCTGGCGGATGCGTTGTTCCCGCCGACCGCCATCGGCACAACACCACCGACGCCACCCAAGCAGCCGCGCTCGCCACGCCGTGTCACCCAGGGGCGTCACTTCAGCATTCCGGCTGCGGGCGCAACGAGTCTAGTCTTGAATGAGGTTCTGCTGGAATTTGCCGCTGGCACCTCGGCGCAGACACGCGATGCGCTCGCGCGAACACTGCAACTCACGCAGCTGGAGACCCAAACCTTCGCATTGACTGGCCGTACGATTGAACGCTGGCGTATTGATGGCACGCGCTCGGTGCGCGCCACATTGCAGCTGGTGGAGCGCAATTTCCCCGGTGTGTCGTTCGGGCAGGCGAACAGGATCTATCGCCCCGCGCAAACGCCGGCGCCGGCAAAACCGGCCGCCGCGCCGGATAATAGTTCCGCACAATACGTCGTGCAGAAACTGCATCTTCTGGAAGCGCATCAGATCAACAGCGGCGACGATGTACTGGTGGCAGTCATCGATTCCAAAATCGACACACGCCATCCGGATCTCGCCGGCGTCTTCGCCGGTGAATATGATGCCGTCGGCACCGAAGGCGCGGCGCATGCGCACGGCACGGCCATGGCAGGTGCAATTGCCGCGCACAGCAAGTTGGTGGGCGTTGCGCCAAAAGTGAAACTGCTCGCGGTCCGTACCTTTTCCGGCAGTGGCGAAACGGCGCAAAGCACCACTTTCAATATTCTCAAAGGTCTCGACTGGGCCGCGAGCAAGAATGCACGCATCGTGAACATGAGTTTTGCCGGACCGTCCGATTCACTGCTTGAGGAAATGCTGGCGAAAGCCAACGCGCGCGGGATGATCCTGATCGCCGCCGTGGGCAATGCGGGTCCGAACTCTCCACCGCTGTATCCCGCGGCCGACACGCATGTCATCGGTGTGACTGCTACGGACGCCGACGACAAATTGATGCCGCAGGCCAATCGTGGCCCGCAGGTCGCGCTGGCCGCACCGGGCGTAGAAATTCTGGCGGCAGCTCCCGACGGCGGCTACCAGGTCACGTCGGGCACCTCGGTGGCGGCCGCGCATGCGACAGGCGTGGCTGCCTTGCTGTTGGCGGCCAAGCCGAAACTGACCCCCGCCCAGGTGCGCAGCGACCTGATCCGCTCTGCCCATCGTATTCCCGGCAAACGTAACGAAGTTGGCGCCGGCGTCGTCGACGCGCTCGCGGTGATCAAAGAGACACCGCGATAGCCGGTGTGGTTCTTGCCGCATCAATGCAGTGTGATATAGCGACAGGCACCGCGTAACCGAAAGCGTCGCGTGATGTCTGAAATTGCCGGGGAAGTGCCGACCTCGACGCCGGTGAGCGTGATCACCGGCTTTCTCGGCAGTGGCAAGACCACATTGTTGTCGCGCCTGCTCGCCGATCCGCGCATGAGCAAGGCTGCCGTGATTATCAATGAGTTCGGTGAGGTCGGTCTCGATCATCTGCTGGTAACGACGCCGCGTGAGGACGTGACGCTATTGTCGTCCGGCTGCCTGTGCTGCTCGCTGCGCGGCGATCTCATCAATACACTGACGCAGCTGTTCAACGAGCGTGCGCGCGGCGAAATAGCCGATTTCGACCGCGTGCTGGTGGAAACGACCGGTTTGGCCGACCCCGCGCCGGTGCTCCTCACCGTGAGCGCCGACGAACGATTGTCGGAGGTTTTTCACATCGAGCGCGTGATTACCACCGTTGATGCCGCGCATGGCATCAGCCAGCTCGACCGTCAACCGGAATCGGTGAAACAGGCGTGCGTCGCCGATGTTTTGCTGCTGACCAAGACGGATATCGCCGCTCGCGATGATGTTTCTGCTCTGCGAGCGCGCCTCAACCGGTTGAACCCGATCGCCCATACGCTGGATGTCGTGCGCGGCGTCATTGATCCGGACTGGCTGTTCAATATCGCGGCGCCCGGCGCCCCCCGCACGCGCGATTTCAGCGACTTGGTCGAGCAGGTGGACGCGCACGCAGGGCACCGTCATGACCATGCGGACGGCGATCACCATGGCGCCGGTGCGCATGGTGACATTCGCTCATTTTCTGTGATCCGCGATGGAAAAGTGACTTTTGCGGGCCTGGAAGTCTGGATGGGAATGCTGGGTGAAGTGCGCGGCCCTGATCTGCTGCGCATCAAGGGGATCGTGAATGTCGGAGGACGCCCGATCGTGATACAGGCTGTCCAGCATATGTTTCATCCGCTCCATGAGTTACCGGAGTGGCCTGATGACGAACGTCGGTCGAGGCTCGTTTTCATCACCCGGAATGTCTCACGCGAGCAGATCGAGCGCACGCTCGATGCGCTGTCGCTCGATATCGCGCCGCGCACCGAAGTCGGCTCGATCAATCCCGATGAATTTCGCCAGTTCGTGGCCGCTGCCAGCAAGTTTCGCTGACCATGGCCGCTTCGAATTCCAGCGCAAGACGCGTGACGCTCGTGACGGGGGCGAGCCGGGGTATCGGCCGCGCGGTATGCGAGAAGCTGTCCGCGCAAAACCATATGGTCGTCGGAATCGCGCGTTCGCCCGGTGACAGCACGTTCCCCGGTGAACTTATCGCGGCCGATCTGAGTGATGAGCAGTCCACCAAACGCGCACTTGCCGATATTGTCGCCCGCCATCAAGTGACGGGCCTCGTGAACAATGCCGGGCTCAATCACATTCAAAAGCTGGGAGATATCGAGCTCGCCAGGTTCGACGAGGTCATTGCCGTCAATCTCCGGGCGGCGATTCAGTGCGCGCAAGCGGTGCTGCCCGCAATGGAGCGCGCACGCTTCGGACGCATCGTCAACATTACCAGTCGGGCCCTGCTGGGCCGCGCGACGACATCGGCCTACACGGCGGCCAAGGCCGGTCTTGCGGCAATCACACGGAGCTGGGCGCTCGAACTTGCGGACAAAGGCATCACGGTCAATGCGGTCGGCCCCGGGCCAACCGAGACCGAGATGTGGAACAGGAATAATCCGCCCGACAGCCCGACGACCCGCGCGCATATTGCCAGCATCCCGATGAAGCGCATGGGAAAGCCCGAGGATATTGCCGCCGCCGTGGCCTACTTCATGTCGGATGAGGCGAGTTTCACAACCGGCCAGCACTTGTTCGTTTGTGGTGGACTGAGCATTGGTCCGCCGATGATATAGGCCATGCCCCAACGGCGCGGCCGCGCATGCTAGGCTGCGCAGGGGCTTCCGGAGATTGTTTTTACGGAACGATTGTCATGAACACGCAAGAACAGGTGATCGTCGAACGGCCCGCGAGCGACATCGTCGTCTTGAAAATCAACAGGCCACAGGTTCGCAACGCGCTCAATCTCGACGTGCGCACGCGACTTGCCGATGAAGTCGCGCGATGCAGTGCCGACGAGACTGTGCGATGCATCATTATTACGGGTTCTGATACGGTATTCGCCGCTGGCGCCGATATCGGTGAGATGGCGGGGGCCGGCCCGGTCGAGGTCATGGCGCGGAACGTGCAGAAATATTGGCGCGTGCTGACCGAATGCCCCAAGCCTCTGCTCGCCGCGGTGGAAGGCTTTGCGCTCGGTGGCGGGCTCGAGCTCGCCTTGTGCGCGGATATCATCGTTGCAGGTGACGGCGCCAAGCTCGGTTTGCCCGAAGTGAAGGTCGGCATATTGCCAGGCGGCGGGGGCACGCAGAAGCTTGCGCGTCTTGTTGGGCGCCAGCGCGCCATGCTGTTGATCATGACGGGGCGGATGTTCGGCGCCGCCGAGGCCTTGAGCATGGGGGTGGTCAGCGAGGTCGCGCCGGCCGGTCAGGCGCTGGCGCGCGCTCTCGACATTGCGCGCGAGATTGCCGCCATGCCGGCAATCTCGATCATGCAGATCAAGGAAATCGTGAATGCGGGACTGAATGCGCCGCTCGAAACAGCATTGATGCTGGAGCGCAAGGCGTTCCAGTTGCAATTCGCGACGCGTGACCAAAAGGAAGGCATGCAAGCCTTTCTTGAAAAAAGAAAACCGAAGTTCGAAGGAAAATGACGCGTGGCGGTTGATCTGGCGCGGCCCGATCTCACAGCGGCGGTGTTCGGTGCCGGCACCATGGGGCGTGGGATCGCGCAACTTTGCGCACAGGCCGGGTTGACCACCTTGCTGTTCGACTTGCGCGCGGGAGCGGTGCAAGAGGCGATCGCGGCAATCGATAAAGGCCTCGAAGGGCTGGTATCGAAAGGCCGGATGACGGCAGACAGCCGGGCAACTGTGCTCAGCCGCATAAAACCGATCACCTCTTTCGACGAAGCAAAGCCTGCCGGCATTGTCATCGAAGCGATTGTAGAAGACATCGCCGCCAAGCGCGCGCTGTTTGCCGAACTGGAAGCGCGCGTCGCGCCGGATGCGGTTATCGCAACAAACACCTCGTCGCTGTCGGTGACCGAAGTGGCCGCCGGTTGTGCGAGGCCCGCGCGGGTTGCCGGCCTTCATTTTTTCAATCCACCGCCGCTGATGAAACTGGTTGAGGTTATCGGTGGCTTGCGCACTGACTCATCGGTGGTTGATGCGTTGGTTGGGTTTGCGCGCCGGATTGGCAAGCACCCCATTGTCGCAACCGACAGCCCCGGTTTTGTGGTCAATCACGCCGGCCGCGCCTATGGGCCGGAGGCGTTGCGCATCGTGGCGAGCGGAATTGCGAGCCCACAGGAAGTCGACACGCTGATGAAAGAGGCCGCCGGATTTCGGATGGGACCATTCGAATTGCTGGACCTGATCGGCGCTGATGTCACCCATGCGGTCATGGTGAGTATTTTCGAGCAGTATTTTGACGAACCGGCGTATCAGCCATCCGCGCAGATGGCGACGCGTGTGACCGGCGGTTTGCTCGGCCGCAAGACGAAGCAAGGCTTCTACAATTATGATGGCGCGCAGAAGGTGACCGTGCCGACCGTTTCAGTCTCAAAGCAACCGCCGCCGGCGTCGGCATGGATTGCGGAGGCGGACGGGGCCAAGGAACTTGGCGAGTGGTTGAAAGCCGCCGGCGTCAAAATACAGTTTGGCGGAAAGCCCGCGCCCAGCGCGGTCTGTTTTGTCACTCCGCTTGGCGAAGATGCATCCGGTGCCGCCGTTCGGCTTGGTGTTGATCCGTCACGAACCGTTGCCGTCGACATGTTCGGGCGGTTTTCCGGCCGGCGCACGCTGATGAAAACGCCGGTCACGAAGCCCGAAATACTCGCCGCCGCCGCCGCGGCGCTGTCGGCGGGCAACCTGCCTGTCACAATTGTCAACGATAGCCCGGGCTTCGTGGTGCAGCGGCTCCTCGCCATGATCGTCAATGTCGGAACGCGCATCGCCGAACTGCGCATCGCGGCACCCGGCGACATCGATATTGCGGTGGAGCTTGGCCTCAATTACCCGAAAGGCCCGCTCGCGCTCGGCGATGTTCTTGGCCCGGCACGCGTGCTTGCGGTGCTCGACGGCATGCATGCGATCACGCTTGATCCGAAATACCGCGCCACACCCTGGCTCCGCCGCCGCGCCCGCCTCAACGTGTCGTTGCACACGCCGGACTAGCGACCGGGTCGCTGTGTCCCAAGGCGCGCAGGGTTTCGTCGCCTCCCGGCCGCTGTAATGCGTTGTCTTCCCAGTATAAAGTGTGGGGTGGCGAGTTAAATCATCGCCCTTTCAATCAATTCGTCCGAGCGATAAAGTGCTGATTGGAGGGGCACGTGTCACGGCGTAACCTTGGTTGTCTCGACGCCCTGCGAGGCGTTGCAATTCTGTTGGTCCTGGTATCGCATTTTTACCCGGGCGGATTTCCTTACGCAGAAGCCACAGGCCTTTCGTGCGCGAACGGCGGCGTCATCCTCTTCTTTTTCCTTTCCGGATTCCTGATGGACCGCAATCTTGCGGTCGATTCCAGCGTATTCCCTTATGTCGTGCGCCGGTCATTCCGAATTCTGCCATTGTATTGGCTGTCGTTAATTTTCGTATTTTTATTTGGAGCAAAATGGACGGCGGGCGATTTCTTGTCGAACGCAACGTTTACGACTCCCGTTACCGGATCTGAGCGCATGCTCGGCGTCTATTGGACTCTTTACATCGAAGTGTTGTTTTACGCCCTCGTCCCGTTCCTCAGGCGCCTGGGTGAGCCCGCGATCCGAATTGCTCCGTATGCGGCGATTGCAATATTCGGATTGGTTTGGTTGGTGCGCGGCAACATAAACGCTGCACTCTTCTATTTGCTTTTCTGCTTTGCAGGGATGCAGTTTGGTTCGTGGTATCGCGGGCAATTAAATACGACCGCGCTTGCGATAGCCATGATCGCCGTCGGGATCAGCGCCAGCACATTTCCGATTGTCTCAGTTTACCTTGGTCTTGCGCCTCTCGCATGTGCCCTTGCGATGTGGTTTGCGCTGAAGCTCGAATGGCGCTTTGCGCCGTTGGAGTATCTTGGGCACGTTTCATATAGCTTGTATCTGCTTCATGCGATTTTCGGTTACCCGGTCGTTCTATGGTGCCGTCATGCGGGCGCCGCGCCGTGGTTGGCTGCTTCCGCCGGACTCGCGGCTAGTGTCGTTGCTTCGGTCATAACCTTCCATCTTGTCGAACGGCCTGCGATCAACCTCGGAAAGTTCATCATTATGCGGTATCGCTCAATTCTGCCTGCCGCGGTTAGTGGCGCCGACCTAACGCGCAAGATCCTTCCAGAACAAGCCTAGTTTTCTGGTACCAAGGCGTTCGCTGCCGCGCGTCACTTCGGCAGGAAATCCGCGATCAGCACCTTCGACCAATCGACCTCCTTGCCGCCGCGCAAGCGACCGGCTTTGGCGAGATCGTCGGCTTCCGCCTGGAAATATTTATCCAGTCCCGGAATATATTTCGGATTGACGTCCATCCGCGCCAGCAACTTGCCCAGCGTGGCGTCGTCCATCTTGTAACCGGCCTGCGTGTAAAGTTTTTGCAGGATATCCTTCACTTTCGCCGGTTCCTTCTGAAACATCTGCGCCGCCTCCGCCATTGCAGCGACGACGCCTTTGGCGGCCTGCGGATTGTTTTTTACAAAAGCTGACGTCGACGCCAGCATGTTCGGCATCGGGTCGTATTTTTCGTAGTTGAGAAGAAGTTCCGAATAGCCAAGGGATTCCGCGAGCGCACAGAACGGCTCGACGCCGGCGAAGGCGTCGATGGAGCCGCCGGCGAGTGCGGCCGCCTGATCCTTGAAGTCCACGTTCACCATCTGGAAGTCGCTGTCTTTCAGGTTGAAGGCGGGAAGAATCTTCGAACGCAACACGCTGTCGATGGTCGAGCCCGGGCGGCTGCCGATCTTCTTGCCCTTGAGTTGTTCGAGGGTCTTGATGCCACTGTCCTTCTTGACCTCGATGCAGCCCGTGCGGCCGGTATAGGCCACCGTTGCAATCGCATTGAGTTCGCCGACTGCGGCGCCAACCACGAACGGCGTGCCGCCGACGGTTGCGACGTCGAGCGTGTTTGCGACGAGCGCGTCACGGGCATCCTTGCCAGCCGGAAAGCGCTTCGCATCGACCTCGACGCCGTGCTTTTTGAACAGGTCGAGCTCAAGCGCGATGACTGCCGGGGAGCCCCACAGGCTGTATTGGTAGCCGAGCCTGACCTTGTTGGATTCTGCGTTTGCGGCCCCGAGCGTCGACGCAATAAGAATGGCCGCGAACGATGCCGTGAATACATTGCAGGCGCGCATTGTCATGAGCCAACTCCTCCACAGCTGCAGCGCCGCCGGCTTCTTGTGAGCCGCGTGCGCGAATCGGGGAACTTTGAACCACTGAACGCTGAACTCGTCGGCCGTCGGTCAAAGGATGCGATGGCCTCGCAGGCCGGTCAATGAGTCTGGCGTATCGGATTCCTGTGCGGCGAGACCAAACGCGCGTCCGACGTGTCCAGTCGCCGGTGGCGCGCGCCAGGCGAGTCACAATATGCGCTCGCGCTATTGACCCGTTCTTGTTCGACTGACTACCGTTCTGAAAATCCCCCGCGCGGCTACGGCCGGGCAGGGCGTCGCATTCAGGTCTGGATCTCAGGAAATCAGTTCACATGGCGAAAGTGAAGCAGCTCGCGATCAAGGGCAAAGCCCTCATTGATGGCAATGGCGGCCCGGTGGTGAAGGATCCAGTCATCATTCTTGAGGGTGGCCGCATCAAATCGATTGGCGGTAAGGACAAGATCGCCATTCCGGCCGGCATTGAGGTCGTGGACGCCAGCCACTGCACGTTGATGCCTGGGATGATGGACCTGCACATCCATCTCTGCATGTTCAACAACCGGACCTTCAAGAATTATCGGGTTGCCCAGTGGGAAGTAACGCCGCATCTGCAGCAGATGTACGCCTTCTTTCATGCGCAGCTCTGTTTCGAAATGGGTTTTACGACGTTGCGTGATCTTGGCCAGCAGAGCACGCGTGGTCTGATGACTGAGTCAATGTGCGCGGTGCGCGACGCCATCAATGCAGGCGTGCTGGCCGGACCACGCCTGGTTGTGGCGGGCTTTACCTACATGACCGGTTCGCATCTTGAGCTCATTTTCCCACGCGCGGCGGAGCGTCACGGTTTTCAGAATGCGGACGGGCCATGGGAACTGCGCAAGCTCACGCGCCTCAACCTTCGCCACGGCGCGGACGTGATCAAGACGTGCGCATCCGGCGGCGGCGGGACCGACAAGGAAGAGCCCGATGTGCGCAACCTCACGCAGGAGGAGCTCGATGCCATCGTCGATGAAGCGCACGCGCTGCATAAGCAGGCCGCCGTGCATTGTTTTACGCCGGGCGCCCACCGCATGGCGTTGAAGGCGGGCTGCGACACCATCGAGCACATGGTGTTTCATGACGACGACTCGCTTGAAAAAATTATCGAAGCGAAAGTGTGGATGACTCCGACCCTGTCGCACCGCACCGATCATGCTATCGCGATCCGCAAGGAGATCGGTACACCGGAATTCACGCTCAATAAAATGAAGTCAATTCAGCCGTCCTGCTTTAAGACCTTCGAGAAATTCTACGAGGCGGGTGTCAATATCGCGATGGGCACCGACATGGGCTTTGAGCCGGGCATGGGCAGCAACGCCTTCGAGCTGGAAACCTATTGTGGGCTCGGTATGAAGCCAATGGACGCGATCCTCACCACCACGCGCAATGCCGCGAAAGCGCTCAAACTGGACAAGGATCTCGGCACGCTGGAGACCGGCAAGCTGGCCGACATTGTCGCCGTGGATGGCGATCCGCTCGCCGACATCCGGATTTTACAGGATCGCAAGCGGATCCAGCTGGTGATGAAGGAGGGCGAGGTCTATGTTGACCGCCGCCCCGGTCACTCCCGGGAAATCGTGCACGCCGAGCCGGACAGCTGGCGCAAGATCGACGCGTAAGCGTTCGCGTCGCGTTGTTTTAATCGCCACCTGACCACTTGCCGCGCCGGAGTCGACAGACATGCCTCTCATTGACGTTCATCAGCACGTCATTCCCGATATCTACAAAAGTGAACTCGCGCGTGTCGGCGTCATGGGCAGCGGCGAGAACCCGTGGCCGGCATGGAGTATGGCACGGCAGCTCGAGTTGATGGACGAGCACAAGATTGATGCGGTGCTGCTGTCGATTGCCTCGCCCGGCGCCTATTTCGGCGACGTCGCCTTCACGAAGCGGCTGGTCAAGGCGTGCAACGAAACCATGATGCAGATGGTCAACGACCATCCGGGAAAATTCGGCGCTATGGGCTTCGTGTCGTTGCCCGACGTCAGCGCTGCCTGCCGTGACGTTGAATACGCGCTCGACGTGCTCAAGATGGATGGCATCAATCTGCAGAGCCACACCGGTGAGCGCTATCTCGGGGACCCGGAAGAAAACGAGCTCTATGCCGAGCTCGACCGCCGGCGTGCCGTCATTTTCCTGCATCCGCAACGGCCCCACGCCACCGGCATGCCGCGCTATGCCTTTCCGGCCGGTTACACCGAGCTCACCTTCGATACCACGCGCGCCATCACCAACATGCTCTACACTGGCATGCTGGAGAAATTTCCCAACATCCGCTGGATCATGCCGCACATGGGTGGCGTCACTCCGTTCCTTCTTTTCCGGCTGAGCGGGATCGAAGACGATCCGAAGGCACGCGACAAGGTTCCGGAGGGCGTTGCAACCTACCTCAGGCGGCTTTGGTACGACATCGCGCAGTCGCCATCGCGGTTGGCGATCAATGCGCTGCTCGAAATAGCCGACCCGTCACGTATCCTCTTTGGGACCGACTACCCGTCCGCGCGCCCCGCCGAGAAAGTGATGCGCGACACTGTCACCGCCGTGCGCACGTTTGACGGTTTTGATGAAGCACTCCGCCACAAAATAATGGCGGGCAATGCACAAGCTTTGTTGCCGCGCTTCGCGAATTTGAAAAAATAGCGCCTAGCCGGCCCGGCCAGCCTTATACTGGCGGAGCAGCTCGCGTCCGTAATCATTGCCATTGGGTGTGCGCACCAGCGCGTGGGCGTGGCGGCGATTGTAGCCGGTGTCGGGTAACGCGACGCCGGGTTGGTGATAGAACTCGATGAAAATCACCGGGCTGTAAATACGATAATAGAACGGGCTGACTGGATCGAATTCGCCGATCCATGCGAAAACCGTCTGATCGAGATACTGCCGGACTTCGGCCAGCCTTATCCGCGCATGTTCACCCGGCAACCGGTTGGTATAGAGCGCGATGAGTTCGATCAATTGATCACATTGCGACGGCGTCATCGCGGCGACCGGCAGGCCGAGATACGGGACGACAATGTTGTCCTTGAAGCCCGAGGCGTAGCCGTCGAATGGCAGGTCCATGCCAATGAGCGCCGTGGCGCGCTGTTGAGGCGTCAGCGCATTCATGAATGCCCAGCCTGTGGCTTCTTCCTCGCGCAGAACGGTCGTCCCTTTGTAGATGCCGGATTCCGCATGGACAGGCTCGGAGCCGAGCAGCATCGGCGACAGCACCATCTGATCACCCAGCACAAAGCAATTGATGTTGCAGTGGTGCCCGTCGAACTGCCAGCCCCATGGCCGGTCCGCGGACGGTTCGCCGAATATGCTGATCCAGTAAAAGAGTTCGCCGAATTCGTCGGGCAGGTTGGTGAGCTCCGCAAGATGCTCGTTGAGCTTCATGGCGTTGCGCGCCGTTTCATAGGCGCGCGCACCGAGCCCGACGCTCAAGACGCGATAGGCGAGTTCGCGTTGCCGCTCGCTCAGCTCGGCGAGACAAAGGCCATGACGCATCAGATTGCGGTGAATATTGCTCCAGGTCCGCCACACTTCGCTGTCGACATCGAAACAGACTGCTGACCGCTGCGCCGGATCGAGCGACGACAGGAAAAGTGTGACCGCATCGACCAGCAGTTGCGTCGATGGACCGGCGTTGTGCAGGGGGAATAGTCCGCGTTCGATCTCACCGGCGGTGGTTATTCCTTTGAATGGTTCTTTCAGAGAGTCTCGCCAGCCTGCGAACAAATCCTGCAGCGGCTTCGAAACTTTCGTTTCGTCAATGCGCGGCGGCGCCCGGCGCGGAAGAATATTGGTGACGTCGGTCATTCACGTGGTCTGGGGTTGGCGCACGAGCATCGCCTGAAGCCCGGGCGGGCGCAACGCCTTGCCGGGCTCACCCCGCCTGGACCGGAGTCTGCCCACCATTACAACGCAGCGGTTGCAGACCGTGCAACGCGCACCACCCTGCGTGGGTTCGACCGCGCTAGCGCCGATGGACAACAAGGGTCCCGCCAGACATAATTTGCATAAGCAAGTAGATATTGGGGGAGAAACGCCATGCAGGCCTCCACGAGTGCTGCGAGCGCGCGCAAGTTGTCGATGGATCCGGAGGAATGGAAGGCGCGCATCGATCTCGCCGCGGCGTTCCGGCTCGCCGCATTGCAAGATTGGGACGAATTGCTGTTCGCCCACCTCTCTGCGCGCGTTCCGGGACATCCAAACCAATTTCTGATGCATCCGGCTGCCATCTTGTTCGAAGAGGTGAGGGCGTCGAACCTGCACAAGCTCGATGAGCATTGCAATCACGTCGAACCGAGCGATGAGTTGCCGCACAAGTTCGCCTTCCCGTTCCATAAGGGCATCTACGACGCCTTTCCGCAGGCGCAATGCGTCATGCATCTGCACACCAAATATGCGACCGCGGTGGCGATGCAGGAGCAGGGCCTCGTCCCCGGCAATCAATACGCGATGTGGCTCGGGCCTATCGGGTATCACGACTATGAAGGATTGCTCTCGACGGACGAGGAAGGCCATCGTCTGGCGAAAAATTTTGTCGACAAGCAGATCGTGCTGCAACGTGGACACGGTTTCGTGCTGTGGGGCCACACCATCCACGAAGCCTATATGCTGGCGTTTTTGGTCATTCGCGCCTGTGAGACACAGGTGCGATCGATCGCCGGCGGCCTCAAGCCCTATGTACCGCCACAGCAGGTGCTCGATGCCACTATCGGGCAGGCCCGCATCATCACGGACGGCAACGCGCCGTTCAACCAGATGACCTGGCGGGCACTCCTGCGCAAACTTGATCGCGACGCGCCCGACTACAAGACCTGACTCTCTTTTTCGTACGGCAATGGCCAGGAATTTGCCGTAACGATCATCGCGCGGAGCTGCTACGGAGACGCAAATGTCGGTTATGGAGCGTACGCTCACGGAGAGCTCGCTGCCGATCTACCACCGTTCGATCGATTGGGACGCACTCTTCAAGCGCTACCCGGTGCCGGACGTATTCGCCAATACCCGGTGGAAGTGGTCAGCCGACGAAATCCGCGCGTTCCAGAACGAGCAGTTCCTCGATCTGATGAAAACCGGCTGGCAGAACGAATTCTACAAACGGCGCTGGAAAGCCGAGGGTCTCGAGCCGGGCGACATCAAGAGCATCGACGACATCGTCAAGCTGCCGATGTTCGATTCAGCCGACATCAAGAAAGATCAGGAAGAGAACCCGCCCTTCGGCCTGATCAACGGTGACGTCACCAAGCGCATGCAGACAACGCCGATGAAGCTGCAAACGAGCGGGGGCACGACCGGCAAGCCAAGGCCGACGCTCTATGCGCCCCAGGAATGGGAGCTCAACGGGCTCACGCACGCGCGGGTGCTTTATATTTGCGGCGTGCGTCCCGGCGATCGCGTGCAGATACCCCACACCTGCTCGCTCGGGAATGCCGGCTGGTGTTGTTACAAAGCTTGCCACGATTATCTCGGCGCACTTCCGATCACCACGGGCACCGGCGCGGTGACCTCATCGCGGCGCCAGATCGAGATCGCGCAGGAATGGGGGACCAATGTCTGGTACGTGCGGCCGGAATACGCCACCCAGCTTGCCAAGGTCGCGCGCGACGAACTGAATTTCGACGTGCGGGATCTGAAGACAAAATTTCTCGGTTGCGGGCTTGGCCCCGACACCGACAACGCCTTCCGCAATCAGCTTGAAAGTCTTTGGGGCTGCGACGTCTACGACATGTACGGCACGCATGAGATGGGCATGGGGGCCTTTGAGTGCCGTCATAAGTCCGGCATGCACTTCCACGAGGACAGTACGTTCTTCGAGGTTGTCGGCGTTGAAGACAATAAACCGGTTGCGAATGGTGAAATCGGCAACATGGTCTGCACGATCCTCCATCGCCGCCAGCAGCCGATGATCCGGTTCAACCTTCGGGACTTGACCCGCATTGTTTCGACCGATCGCTGCGAGTGCGGCAGTTGCTTCCGCCGCATGCAAAAGATGCTCGGCCGCAGCGACACGATGGTGCGCATCCGTGGCGTAAGTATTTGGCCGCAGGCCTGCCTGCCGGCCATTAAAAGTGACAATCGCACAACCGGCGAATGGTTATGCATCGCCGAGCGCAGCATGAGTGACGGTGTCGTGCGGGACGAGATGACCGTGAAGGTCGAAGTGCGAGACGATGCGCCGGGCTGGGACGGGTTGAAAGAGCATATCGAGAAGCGGCTGCATTCCGATCTCGGGTTGAGGCTCAACATCGAGCTGGTGCCGGAAGACGCGCTGATGGAATGGTCAAACCGCGGGCGCGAAGGAAAGCCCAAGCGAATTCTCGACAAACGATACGAGAAAAAATGACCACACCCATGCGTTATTTCGATTGCCATTCTCATTTCTCGACGAAGGCAGGGCTCCATCACGCCACGCAGGAGGACTACGAACAGGCGCAGCGCGTCTTCAAGCGCAAGCGCACGTTCGAGACCGAAGAGCAGATGGCCGACGGCTTTCGGACGCGCAAGGTGCGCACGATCCTCGATATCTACCGTACCTGGCGGATGACCGATGAGGATGAAATCCGCGCTTCGAACGACTATGCGACCGACTTTGCGCTGAAGAACCCCGACATCGTCTATGGCAACTGGCTTGCCGCCAATCCGGCCATGAAGGACTTTTGGCTGAAAGAATACGCGAGGCTGGCGGCGAAAAACTGCGGATTTCTCGGATTTTGCCAAAGCCAGAACAGCCTCGGCTATCCCGCCAGCGATCCGATCTGGGATCCGTTCTACAAACTGTCGATCGACGTCGGCGCGCCCGTGCTGCTGATGACCGGACTAACCGGCATCGGCCAGGGCATGCCGGGCGGCAAAGGAATCATCCTAGAGGATGGTCATCCGCGCCACGTTGACAGGGTGGCAGCGCGTTTCCCGGAGCTGAAGATTCTCGCCGGCCGGCCGGCCTGGCCATGGCAAGACGATATGATTGCCGTGCTGCTGCATAAGGCCAATGTGCACTACGAGGTCCACGGCTGGTCGCCGAAATATTTTACCCCGGCCTTGAAGAAAGAGATCGGTTGGCGTCTGCAGGATCGCGTCATGTTCGGCTGGGATTGGCCGACGCTGACATTGGAGCGGCTGGTCGATGATTGGCGCTCGCTCGGCTACGACGAAGACGTTTACGAGAAGGTTTTTCACCGGAACGCCGAGGCGTTCTTCCCCAACACCGCGGCAAAGTAACAACCATGGCTGAAATCGCTGCACTCGCTGAAAAGATTCGCTCGATCGCATCGAGCGAGCAGGTGAAGCCCGCGGATCTTTCCGCTCTGGCGTCCGATGTGTTCGAACATTGCGGGGTTTCGCGCGCGGAGGCAAAAATTGCTGCGGAGGTTGCGCTGTGGGCGCAACTGCATGGTTCAGACTCGCACGGCATCGTCCATCTGCCGCTTTATGTGCGTGGGTTGCTCGATCGTACGATCAAGGCGCAGCCAAACTTCACAGTTACGCAAGCAATGCCCTGCTGCGCCGTCCTCGATGCTGACCATGGACTGGGCTTGGTGGCGAGCCAACGCGCGATCGACATGGCGATCGACAGTGCCGGGCAATACGGGCTCGGTGCGGTTGCGGTGCGCAACAGCAGTCATTTTGGCGCTGCGGGTTATTATGCCGATCGCGCTGCCGAACAGGGTCTCATTGGGCTCGCGCTCACCAACGCGATGCCGGCGATTGCGCCGACCGGAAGCAGCGAAGGGTTGCTGGGGACCAACCCCATCGGCGCTGCATTTCCAGTACCCGGTGCAGACCCGGTCATTGCCGACATGGCGACGGCGATGGTGGCGCGTTCGCGTATTCGTCATGCGTTGGCGGCCGGACAAAAGACTATTCCGGAAGGCTGGGCACTCGATCCGAGCGGCCGGCCGACAACCGATCCTGCCGTTGCGGTGAAAGGGTCGCTGCTGCCGATCGGCGGTCCGAAAGGCTACGCACTGTCGCTGATGGTCGAGATCCTGTGCAGCGCGCTGTCCGACGGCGAGCCGGGCTTCCAGGTCACCTACGAAAATATGGTGAAACGCCCGAGCAATATCTGTCAGTTCTTCCTCGCGATTAATCCTGCTGGTTTTTCCGGGAGTAGTCGCTATGGCGTGCGCATGACGCATATCGCCGAGGTCATCGGGAAAGCGAAGCCTATGGAAGGCGAGGCGCCACCCCGGTTGCCGGGCGCGCGCGGCCACGCCGTCAAGCGCAAGGCCGGCGCGGAAGGCATTGCGATGTTCGGCAATCTGCGCAGCGCTCTCAATAATGTCGCCGGCATGCTCGAGAGCCACACGGAGACGGCATGAAAGCCTACGAGGTCCGCGAGCCCACCGGCCTCGACGGGCTGGTGCTCAATAGTGCGCGTTCCGAACCGCAGCCGGCGCACGGGCAAATTCTCGTGCGCACGCGTGCCGCCGCCCTGAACTATCGCGACCAGGGCGTCATCAAGGGCGCCTATGGCTACACGAAATTTCCGGTTATCCCGCTGTCTGACGGGGCGGGCGAAGTCGTGACGGTTGGAAATGACGTGACGCAATTCAAGGCCGGTGACCGCGTCGCCAGCAATTTCTTCGTGAACTGGACCGGCGGACGCATGCCGGCGGATGCCTCGCGCAATTCGCTTGGCGGCATGATCGACGGCGTGTTGTCGGAGTACATGCTTCTCAACGACACCGGTGCGATCAAAATTCCGGACTATCTGACTTTCGAAGAGGCGGCGACGCTGCCCTGCGCGGCGCTCACCGCCTGGCATGCCGTTGTTGAGGCCGGACAACTTAAGGCTGGCGAGACCATCGCTATATTGGGCACGGGCGGTGTGTCGTGTTTCGCGCTGGCTTTCGCCAAGATGCATGGCGCATTCGCTTTTTTGACGTCGAGCAGCGATGAAAAGCTCGCGCGCGCAAAAGCGCTGGGTGCCGATGCGCTGATCAACTACAGAGGCACACCGGACTGGGAGCAGGAAATTCTCAGACAAACGGGCGGGGCCGGCGTCGATCTGGTCATCGAGGTCGGCGGTGCAGGCACGCTCGAGCGCTCGATGACCGCTGTCCGCAATGGTGGCGCCATTTGTATTATCGGCGCGCTCGCCGGCCCCGGCACGATCAATCCCCGCATGATCAACCGCAAGTCCATCCGTCTGCAGGGAGTCCATGTCGGGTCCCGCGACATGTTTGCCGCGATGAACAAAGCGTTGGCGCTGCACCGGCTCAAGCCCGCGATCGACAAGGTCTTCAGTTTTGCAGAGGCAAAAGCGGCCTATGCCTACCAGCAAAGCGGCAAGCACTTCGGCAAGATTGTGATTTCAGTGCCGTAGTCCGGCCGGCTCGCCCGCCTAGGCGAGCAGATGCATGATCCAGAGCGATATCGCGGGGATATAGGTGACGAGCATCAGCGCGAGAACGGCGATTGCCACGAAAGGAATGAGCCCAACGTAGAGCGTCTGCGACGGTGTTTTAAACAGTGCCTGGCACACGAAGATGTTCAGTCCGAACGGCGGATGGAAAGTGCCGATGGTGAGGTTCATGACCACGATCACGCCGAAGTGGATCGGGTCGATGCCGAGCGAAGCAGCGACCGGCGCAAGGAGCGGCGTCAACATGATCAGCGCGGAGGCTGGATCAAGGAAGCAGCCAACGAACAGCAGGAACAGATTTATCACCAGCAGGACCACCCAACGCTCGGAATGCAGGCTGGTAATCAATGTGACGGTGGATTCGGCAATTCCGCTGATGGTCAACAACCAGGCATAAAGGCCCGCGACCGAGACGATGATGAAGATCAGGCCCGTGAGGTACATCGAGCGCGCCGCCGTCTCGAAAATCTCCTGCAATGTTGTTTCGCGGTAGACGAAGTAGCTGACGATGATCGCGTAGATGCAGGCGACGCCCGCGGCTTCCGTGGGCGAGAACACGCCCGAATAGATGCCGCCAAAAATGATGGCGATGGCGCCGATCGCCCAGACACCGTCACGCGTGGCCAGCAGGAATTCCCGGAGCGAGAACTTGCCGGATTCCATGATGCCGGCGCGCCACGAATGATAATAGATGTAGACGCCGAACATGCCGGCCAGCAGCAGGCCGGGGCCGATACCGGCGGCAAACAGCTGGATCACGGAGGTGTCCGACGCTATGCCATAGATGATCATGGCGATCGATGGCGGGATGAGATTGTCCAGCGCCCCTTCGGCGGTAATCAGCGCGGCGGCGAAACGCTCGCTATAGCCGGCCTCGCGCATGCGCGGATAGGTCAGGGTGCCGATGGCGGCAGTTGCCGCCGTCGTGACACCCGAGATGGCGCCGAACAATGCCGCGAAACCAAGCGATGTCATCGGGATATGCGCGCGAAAGCCGCCGATCATGGACGCGACCCAGCGCAGCAGCCGGTTCGAGATGCCACCGCGCGACATGAGATCGCCGGCGAACACGAAGAACGGTACCGCGAGCAACGCGTATTTGTTGAGGCTGTTGAAGATATCCTGATGCACCACCGCCATCGGCAAATCGAAAAAAAAGAGGAGGATCACCAACGAGGTGGCGAGCAGGAGGAGGAATATCGGAAAGCCCAGCAGCAGCAGCACAAAGGGCAGGATCGCCATAACCCAATACATCGGTGCGGCCTCTTACTCGAACTTGCCGGAAATGTAGGAGCGAATGCGCACCATCGCCGCCAGCGCCATGAAGCTGAAGCCGAACAGCAAAGCCATGTGAGGAAATACAAGCGGAATATCAGTGCCGGCGGTGACGCCGTTATTGCGGTAATGCAGCATCACCACCTTCCACGACTGCATGGCGGTATACACCGTGCAGACGATCAGCGTGACCGCGATCGCGATGTTGACGGCGCGCTTCCATCGCGGACTCATTTTTGCGTAGATCAAATCCATATTGAGGTGGCCGCCGCGATAGGTGATCGCGCCGGCGACCAGGAAGACACCCCAGATGATGATGAAGATGAGGATTTCTTCAGCCCAGAAGATCGGGTTCGAGAATACGTAACGCGCTATCACGTTGACGATATTGAGCGCTGCCGCAATCAGGAACAGGGTGCCGCCCGCGACGTGCGGCACCTTGATAAAAACAAACTCTTCAATCTGTTTGGACCTGGACGGTTTGGGGTCGTCTGTCATGCCAGCCTCAGGCGCCGGGACGCCGCATCATTGTGCGCACGGGGCCTGAAACCGTATCGCCCGACTCGGCGGCCCTTGGTGGTCACCCGGCGCACCCGATTGAGTGGAGGCGCCGGGTCTCGCATCAATTGTATTTCGCCGCAGTCGCCTGGATCTTGTCGTAGAACTCTTTCAGCACCGGGTTGTCCTTGGTGACATCGGCGCCGATCGGCCTCAGGCGTTTTTCGAGTTCGGCCTGTTCAGCCGCTGGCAGCGTCACAATTTCGCCGCCGCGCTGTTCAGTCCAGACCTTGCGCAGCGCCGCGACTTCATCGATCGCGGTCTGGCGGGCCCACGGCTGAAGCTTGCGCGCCTCCTCGACAATGATCTTGCTGAGATCCGGCGGCAGCTTGTCGAGCCAGGCCTTGCTGAGGCCGCCAAAGGAGACCAGCAGCGTGTCGTGGGTCTCGAGCAGCGTCTTGCCGACGTTCTGCAGATTGAAGTTCGTATAGATCGACATGCCGCTCATCGTGCCGTCGATCACGCCATTCTGCAGCGAGGTGATCATTTCCGGCAGGCCCATCGGCACAGCGGTTGCACCTAGCGCCGCCATGCGCGCGCGCTCGGCCGGTGTGGCGTTGACGCGCAGCTTCATGCCCTTGAAGTCTTCGATGCTCTTCAATGGCTTCTTGACGCCGAAGTAGAGCGATTCAGCCGCAACCGCGAGATTGACGCCGACGATGCCCTTGGCTTCCGCCATTTTCAGCACGTAGGCGTTGAATTCCGGATCGCCCAGCACCTTGTTGGCCTGCTCGGTGCTCTTGAACAGGAACGGAATGCTGAACTCGCCGAAGCGCGGATCGACGCCAACGAAGAAGTCGGCGGGATTTTCATAGCCCTCGACGGTGCCGAGTTGCAGCCCCTCGATCATGGCGGCGGGGCTGCCAAGCTGGCCGCCGGGAAATACCTTGACCTCGACGCGACCATTGGTGGCTTTTGGAAGAACTTCCGCAAGCTTGTGGCCGAATTTTTCCTGCATGTCGCCGCGCGTGACGGTCGCCCATTTCAGCGTGTATTCGGCTGCGAGTGTCGGCGCGATGAATGCGACGGAAGCGGCCGTCAGCGCAATTGCCGCTGCCGCGAGACGAACTCGGACTCTCATGATGTCCTCCCCAAGGACTGCGGCTGTTATTTATTCTCTGGTTGCCGCGCGTTTTGCTGGTAGCATTGACACGATACAGACTATCCCAGCAAAGAACACTGTCAATTATCGAGCCGCGAAATGACGCGGTGTATCGGCCGCAGTACGACCGTGCGTTGCAGCAGGGGGATCACATTATGAAAATCGGTTTGGTCGGACTCGGCCGGATGGGCGCGGCAATGTCCCAACGCCTGCGCGAGCATGGATTCGACGTCGTGGGATGGGACCTGGATGCCGATCGAAATAAGGCGATGGGCAATAGCGGGCTGAGGATCGTGGCCAGTCCCCGTGCGGTGGCGGCCGAGGCCGAGATGATCATCTCGATAATTACCGAGGATCACGGCGTTCGCCACATTTTCAAGGATGCGGATGGCTTCCTGAGCGGGGATGTCAAAGGCAAGCTGTTCATTGAAATGAGTACATTGCAGCCTATGACTGGGCGCGAGCTCGCGCCGCTGGTCGAGGCAGCGGGTGCGCGGCTGATCGAGGCGCCGGTGCTCGGCACCATTCCGCAAGTCAGAGATGGAAAACTCTTCGCACTCGTCGGCGGGCGGGCCGAGGATCTCGAGCGGGCCAGACCTTTGCTGGAAAAGATGACGCGCCGGATCGCGCATATGGGTCCGAATGGCGCCGGGTATGCAATGAAGCTCGCGGTCAATCTCGGACTGGGCGCCTACATCCAGGCGCTCTCGGAGTCGCTTGCGCTTGGCGCCAAGCAAGGACTCACTTTAGACCAAATGCTGGACGTGTTGCAGGAAGCGCCCTACGCGAGCAACTGGATGAAAAGCAAGATTGGCGTGATGAAGGGCGAAAAGCCCGAGATGACGCTCGATATCCGCACGTTGCGCAAGGACATCATGTCGGCAGTTGCAACCGGCGCCTTGAGCGGCGTTCCGATGCCGTTGTCGGCAGGAACGCTCACGTCTTTGTCGGCGGCTGTTGCCAACGGCTATGGCCAGGGCGATCTTGGCGAGATGCCGAAATTCCTGCGCGAGGCGATGCTGCAGAATTTCCAATAGTGCGCAGATCGTTTGGGAGCCAGACGTGGACAGCACGGAGGTTATAAAAGCATCGCCCAGGCGACGCTCCATGTTCGCCGCTGCCGGCCTTATCATGTTCGCTCTCTGGGGTTGGAGCCTTGCCTCGCCCATCGAGAACTGGGGCAATCCTAACGAAGATGGATTTTCTTACGTCCCTCTCTTTTACACAACGATCTTTTGTTTTCCTCTTGGAATTTTTCTGCTCGTCGGCGCTCTTGCCGGCCACGGACGGTATGTCAGGCGTGCCCGCATTGCGTTCGTCACCGCGTCCGGAATGATCCTGCTTGTCGTAATTTTTTTGGTCGTCCAGCACATCGCCAACAATAACGACGGGAAAGTCTTCGGGATTCAAATCGGGTTTCGACTTGTTGATCAGCGGAATATCAATTGACTGCGACGCGTACGACCTGCCGCATTGTTGGCGGTGGACCCGCCGGCCTCATGCTCGCTCGGTGTACGCCCGGAGCACATCCGGTCGTTTGTGGCGTGAGGTGCGAGCGTTTCTGTCCGCGTTGGGATCCGAGCCGTTCAGGCCGGCGCAGGAGTGGCCAGCGGCTTGCCCTTCTCCACGACATATGTGCTGACGATCACCGTCCGGGCGTCGCCGTTCTTGGCGCCGGCATGCGGCGTTTCGACCGGAATTTGGAAGCCATCGCCAGGCTTCAGCGCGCGTGTTGGCTGCCCTTGAACCGGCAAATCGATGGCGCCGGACACAACGTAACCAGATTCGATGCCCGGGTGCGTGTGCCGCGCCACGAAGGTGCCCGGATCGATGTTGACCTCAACGACGAGCGTCGTATAGCCGGGCATCGGCCCGTCCATTTGCGACAAGATCTTTCGTGTGAAACCGGCGGGAGCTGGTGGTGGCGCGCCTTGCGCCGACACTTCGGTCGCGGCGAATTCGGCGAGGCCGCATAGCGCGCACGACGCAAATCCGGCAAATCCACGTCTTGTCAGCATGGTCGTTTCCTCCCGCTAGGTCCGGATCGTCAGCGTCCGGACTGACGGATACAAATAGTATGCCTTTCAATAAAGCGGGCAAGGTGGGTTGGTCTTCCACGCCCTCGGCAATTTCGCTGCGCACTATTCGATTTCACACGCAGCGAATTTCGTATGCGAACCGAAATATTACTGATTTGTGAGATTGTGTTGGTCGGGGCGGCGGGATTTGAACCCACGACCCCTTGTCTCCCAGACAAGTGCGCTAACCGGGCTGCGCTACGCCCCGACCGGAACGGCGCGGACTATAGGGATGTGTTTATCGCGGTGCAACCTTCGGCATCGAGGCGATCCGGATTGGTCCGCGCAGCACATACACGACGTAGAGCACCGCGCCCATGACATAGACGGCCGCGTAGCCGCTGATGAATCCGACGATATCGAGGCCGCTCAGAAGCACCAATGCGGTCATCCCCGCCATCGCCACAACAAGGAAGCTCGCGACGCGGGCGACCTCGCGGAAAAAACCGGTGTGGAGCAGCAAACAGCTCGCGACATTCTGCGCGAGGTTGGCGAGCAGCAAGACGATCAGGATCAGCGTCGCGGCCGGTGGGACGATCGCGGCCTGCCCGAGCAGCAGTGCGAAGAGCCGGTCGCCTGCAAAGAGCAACAGCGCGCAGAGCGCAAGGGTCGGTACGGCGCAAAGCGCGGTTGCGATCAACGTCGCCTTTTTGAGGGTCGGCGCATCGTGATCGGCAAAGGCACGGGTCTGGCGCGGCACCATGGGGTCAAGGCCAGCTGCATAGATCAGGGTCGCGCCGCGGAAAATCTTGAAAACAGTGTCGAGAATGATCGTCGGTGCGCCCAGACCGAATACGACGGGCACCACCAGGTAGGGGAAGTTGTAGATCGCGAGCTCGGCAACGGCATAGTTGCCGCTGCGCAGCAGTTCGGCGCGGTTAGTGCGCCAGAATGTGCTGAGCGTGTTCCAGAGATGCGGCACGCCGGCCGCCATCGCGCCATTGCTCACCAGGCGGGAAATGCAGATGGCCAGCAGCAAAAACCACAACAAATTGGCGAGCAGGAGAAACGCCGGCAATGGCAGGCCGATCAAAAGTGCCAGCATGATAGCGATGTGACCGCCGCGCCGGATCGCTTCGAGGGTCTCGAAGGAAATGAATTCATCCACCGCGTTGCTGACGTTTCGCAGCGGGAACCAGACAAGGTTGAGCGCGGCGAAGCTGAAGAACAGCGCAAACTCGAATGCCTGCCGGGTTGTAACAGACGCCCGGCTTGCCATCACGGCGAAGCAGGCAAGCGTGCCGGCAAGCACGATCAGCGCGTAGAGGGCGACCACCGCGCTCGATTGCGCGGCGATCGTATCGTCGCTGCGTTGCGCCAGGTGCCGCGCGCGCTGGCGGACAAACAGAATTTTTGCCGCGCCGAGATCGAACAGCCAGAGTGATACGCCAAAAGTTCCAATCAGGATGTAGATCGAAAACTCTTTGACGGACAGTACGCGGGCAAATACGAAAGTTTGAACAAGCCCGCTGATGACAGCGGCGGTCGCGGTTGATGCGCGCAGAAGGAAATACCGCACGGAGAGCAAACCCGCGAGCAGCCGGGTAGGCTGCCGCAAGGCGTCCTTGCGCCCGGCTGTCGTCGCTTGCGAGATCATGGCCGAAGAACCTAACGGCGAGAGCGCTTTATTCGTTTAAAGATCATGGTGAACAAATTCTCACAGCAATCCTGAAAAAGCAGATTTACCTTGTACGAGCGAATTAAAGGAAAATTGGCCGAAAGCCTGATATTGCCTGCGGCATTCGCATCAGCGTTCGCGGAATGGGACCAGCAGGCATGGCTCCGGACACGACGAAGGCCGGGCAGTCCGGCCTGGCGCAACATCATCCCGCGGTCAGCGTGGTGGTGCCGTGTTTCAATGGCGGCCGTTTCATCGACGGCATGATGGCCTCGCTTGCGCGCCAGACCTACCGCGACTTCGAAATCATAATTGTCGACGACGGGTCGAGCGATAGCGAAACGCCGCGCAAGCTTGCTGGGGTTCGCGATCGCGCGCGTGTGATTCATCAGGACAATCGTGGCCCGTCAGCCGCGCGAAATACCGGTGCTCGCGCTGCGCGCGCCGACATCCTGTTCATGCTCGATTGCGACGATACGATTGAACCGGGCTTTCTTGCCGAGACCGTGCCGCTGTTGAGTGTGGCTCCCGCCCACATCGGCATGGTCGTGACGCATCTCAAACTGGTCGGTGCGGAAACCGGCGTCGTCTCGCGTTATTTCAATCGTTTCGATCTGCTGTTTACCAACACGTTGTCGTCCGGACTGATCTTGCGCAAAGACGCATGGCGCGTGGTCGGCGGCTACGATGAGGCGATGCGGGATGGCTACGAGGATTGGGATTTCAGCCTCCGGCTGGCGAATGCCGGTTATCAGGCCATTGAGGTTCCGAAGCCACTCTATGTCTATCACATCGGCGACGAAGCCGGGCCGAGCCGCTCGTCCGGCGTCGACAAGAAGCTTCTCTACGGGAAGCTGTGGCGGCACATTCGCAACAAGCATGCGCAAGACTACCGGCCGTTGACGATGTTTCAGTTGTGGCGCCAGAGCCGGGGCGGCCGCGGCAAAGTTCCATTGTGGAAGGGTCTGGCCGCCTACGTGCTCGCCCTTCTGCTGCCCGACGCAATCTTCAATCAGTTGATCGCACGTATGCACCGTGGGCACCGGGCGGATACGCCAAATCCGACTTTTCGCGGCCCGCCCGGCGAGGCGCGCCTTGCCCCGTAACCCAATCTTAAGCGGCAAATCCTAGGAATTGCTGCAGATCTGCGAGTGATGACATGTCTTATACCTCTGCAACCCCCACACCGGCCGCGCCCGTCAAGCGCCTGAGCTTCGACCGTGCGATCCGCAGATTGTTTCCGTCGACCTCACGGTTGACGTTCAATCCGTTTTTCAAGGCCGCGGTCAATGCTTTCGATGTGCTGCCACGCCTGGTCTGGCCGGAATTCCGCGACCTGCCGCCCAATCACTTGCGCATCCGCATTGGCGTCGGCAACCGCATTCTCAACAACCAGACCCACTTCCTGGTGCACGCGCGCGATTTCTGGATGTTCGTGTTCACCGAGGGCCTGGCCAACGCCAAATCCAACATCCTCGACATCGGTTCCGGTTGCGGCCGCTGGGCGCATTGGCTGCGGGATTATAATTTCCGCGGGCGCCGTTTCACCGGCACCTATGTCGGCATCGACATCGATGGTGAAGCGATTACCTGGTGCGAGAAGCACTATGATGCGGAACGATTCCGATTCCACCATTCAACGCATTCGAGTGTGTCGTACAATCAACGTGGCGAGGCTTCGCAATACCGGATTCCGGAAGCGGACGGCACGATGGATCTGGTCGTTTCGAACTCGCTGCTGACGCACGTACTTGAGGCCGAGCTCGAAAATTACATCCGGGAAAGCTATCGTGTGCTGCGGTCCGGCGGCGCGATCATGCATTCGCACTTCAATCTCGATTACCCGCCCGCGACCTACGGTACGCGGCATACCTTCCAGCACGCGGTCGGCAATGCACGGGTTGAATCGCTTGAGCAGCCGGAGGCCGCGGTGGCCTACCGCACCGATTATCTGTTCAAGGTCGCACGTGGCGTCGGATTCAAGGACTGCGAGATCGTCCACATGCCGGGCGGAGCGCAGCACCAGCCGATCTTGCTCTGCAAGAAATAGTCAGCGCTTGGATCTGACTAACGCGTGGCGCCGGCGGTCCAGCCGGCGTTTTGCATTTTGGCCTGCGGCCTGAACGTTGCTGCAGCGAGTCCCCAGATCATTCCCAGGAGAAGGAAGAAATGACGCCAGTGATCGGTGTCGATCACGAAGCCTTCCGCCACCTCGCCGACGAACGCGGCATAGGCCGTGATCGCATAAGCCTGCCACGGCGTACGGGTGAAGGCCGAGCGCAATCCAACCCAGAGTGTCGACAAAAGCAGCAGCAGATAGGCCATCGCGCCGGCCCAGCCGTAGACCAAAAAAGCCTGTAGATAGACGTTATGCTGTTGCAGTCCGTGCACGCGTGCGAATTCGAATGGGCCCATGCCGTTCGGGAAATTCAGCACGGATGCGAGTGCAAGCTCCTGGAGACGGAAGCGGCCGCCTTCGCCGACGTCGTAGGACTGAATGAGCTGGGCGCGTTCGCGGAACATCTCGCCGATGGAATCAAACGACAACAGCAGCGCGAGTATACCGGCCAAAGTGAGCAGGCTGAGCGCGCCCAGCGCGACAATGCGCAGGCGTACGCGCTGGTCGGGTGCGGTGAGAAAGGCGAGGCTCACGAGCACAAAGCTCGACACAGCGAAATGAAACCAAGCACCGCGCGAGAAGCTCAGCAGCAGTGCAAAAAGCAAGATTGCGGACACCACAAGGTCGGAGAGGCCGAGGTGGCGCGTGAGCATGCGATAAACAACGAACAGCATCGGCCAGATCAAAAATGGCCCGAATACGTTTGGGTCCTTGAAGGAGCCGAGGGCGCGGCCGAAAGGCGCAAACAATTGTTCTGCACCGGCGAAAAGGTTGAAATATCCGCTGATGCCCGCAAACGCCACCATGATGGCGCTGAGCGTGTAGGCGATACGCATGGTCGCGAGCCGCGACAGGGTGTTGTTTGCAAACAGGCAGGCAAACACAATAGCGGCGAACGCGAGATACACTGACGTGGCGGTGTACTGAATTGTTTTTTCCTGTCCGACCACCGGGATCAACGCCATGGTGCCTGCAAAATTCCATAGCACCAGAAAAATCAGCGGCACGACAAGGATGCGCTGAAATCGTACGCCGGCGACCACGCAGGTGAGGGCGAGCGCGCCCATCAATAGGTCATGCGGTGATGGTTCGATAAATGCGACCGAACTTGTCAGGACGGTCACAAACAGCACGAAAAGCAGAATGCGTTCTGCCAGAGGTGCCGTGCGCGCCCTCGGCATTGTCGGCGGCACGCCCACCGCCATTGCCATGTCGCGGGCGCTGATCAATACGCGTTCTCGGTCTTGAGCAACGCGAGCGGCGTGTGAGCCAGAATAAAGAGGTCGAACAATACCGACCAGTTTTCGATGTAGTAGAGGTCGTGCTCAACGCGCTTCTGTATCTTCTCATGGGTGTCGGTTTCGCCGCGCCATCCGTTGATCTGGGCCCAACCGGTGATCCCTGGCTTCACGCGATGACGCGCGAAGTAGCCGTCGACCGCCTCATTGTAGAGGCGCGCTTCCGCCTTGGCGTTGATCGCGTGTGGACGGGGACCCACGAGAGACAGGTTGCCCTTGAATACCACGTTGAACAGCTGCGGCAGTTCGTCGAGGCTCGCCTTGCGAATGATGCGGCCGACACGGGTGACTCGCGGGTCATCCTTGGAGACAAGCCGGTCGGCGGTCATGTCGGCGGCATCCGCATGCATGGAGCGAAACTTGTAGATTTCGATCAGATCGTTGTTGAAGCCATAGCGCTTCTGCTTGAACAGAACTGGTCCGCGGCTGTCCAGCTTGATGGCGATCGCGATGACGACCATGACAGGCAAGGCGAGTAGCAACATCAGGCCGCCGATGATCTTGTCGAACAGCCATTTCATCACGACGTCCCAATCGGCAATCGGCCGGTCGAAGACGTCGAGCACAGGAACGTTGCCGATGTAGGAGTAAGAACGCGGACGGAATCGCAGCTTGTTGGCGTGAGCAGCAAGACGAATGTCGACCGGCAGCACCCAGAGCTTTTTGAGCATCTGCAGGATGCGGCTTTCGGCCGAAATCGGCAGCGAGAAGATCACCAGATCAACGCGCGTTCGCCGGCCGAACTCGACCAGGTCATCGACGGATCCGAGCTTGCGCTCGCCGGCGCAGTCGGCACTGCTGCGGTCGTCGCCGCGGTCATCAAACAGGCCGATGATATCGACACCGGTATCCTTTTGCCGGCGCAGTTCCTCGATGACGCCGGCGCCCGGATCGCCGCCGCCGACGATGACGGTGCGGCGGTTGAGCCGTCCTTCCTGTGTCCATTTGCGCACGAGGAGGAATACAAGCCGGCGCGAGATGATGAGTGCGACGAGGCCCACGAGATAGTACATGCCGAGCCAGACACGCGAGAACATGTCGCCGGCCTTGGCGAAGAACGATGCGCCGATCACGATCAGGAAAACCACCGACCACGCCGAAGCCAGACGCATGTATTGCTTTTCGTAACCGCGGAAAGCTTGCACCTGGTAGATGTCGGCGGCCTGGAAGGCGAGCGTCGACAAAAAGGCAACGCCGAGCGTTGCGGCGAGGTAGCGCCAGATCAGCCCGTCGATGGTCGGCAGATAGGCGACGTAAAGCGCGAGCCCGATCAGAACGACAAGCGCGAACTCGCCCATGCGCACGAAGCCGGCAAGGACGATCGGGGAGATCGGTGCTGGCGTTGGCCTGTCGGCAACGGCCATCGCTTCCGCTGTGAGTGTGCGCGACGCCGGCCTACGGCGCGTTGGAGCACGCTCGGCAATCGCGGCTGCGCTCGATGCGCTCAGCGAAGGACGAATCTCGTTGTTGGTCATGATCGGCGCCAAACTCGGACCCGCGGCATTTGGCGGTGCCACGGCGAAGTGCCCCCTAATTCACGGAAATTCCTAAGGAAAAAACGTCAAAAAAGGCTTATCGGACAGGCGAAAAATGTCTTAACGCCGGCCGCGTTCTTTCAGGCGCGCGAGTGTCGTCTCGTAGGCACTGAGGACCCCATCAACCATCGTGTCGACCGAAAACGATGATGCGACACGTTCCTGGAGGCGTTTGGCGAGTTCTAGGGTCGCTTCGGGCTGGTCGAGCGTACGGGCAATGGTTTGGGCCAGAGCCCCCACGTCTTCGGCCGGAACCAGCGTGTCGGTCAGAGTTCCATAGATTTCGGGGATTCCACCGACCTTGGTGGTGATCAAAGGCAAGCCGGCCGCTGCCGCTTCCAGCACCACGTAGGGAAGCGATTCCGCCCGCGAGGGAATGACCATGATCCGGCCGAGCGCCTGCGCCTCCCGCGCCGGCATGGCGGGCCGAAAGCGGACGATATCGCCAAGCCCCAGTCGCTCGACCTGGCCCCGCAGGGCGTCACGCTCGGGTCCATCACCCACCAATGTTGTGCTGACGATCCGGCCGCGGCGGTGGAGCTGCGCAATAGCATCGATCAGGACGTCGATGCCCTTGACCGGCCGGAATTCGCCCATGAACACCAGATCGGTGGCATCGGGCCGCGCGACGATCGGTTCGAATTCTTTGCGCGATACGCCGTTGTGAACGACGCGCACAAGGCCCCGGGGCGTGCCGATCTTGCGGCGGAAAATTTCGGCGCTGTAGGCGCTTTCGAACAGGAATAGGTCGCCCCGCAGCATCAGCAGCCTTTCGGTCGCGAGGTAGAATTTGCCAGCCAGCGTATCGTGGCCGAACAGCAGGCTGCCGCCGTGTGGTGTATAGGCGCGGACCGCGCGGCGGGCGTTGAGCGCCATGCGCGCGTAAGCGCCGCCTTTGGCGCCGTGTCCGTGCACGATGTCTGCGCCGCTTTGTGCGATTCGGCGCATCACATGCGTCATCGCGAGTGTGTCGCCTGGCCCGATGTGGCGACGCATCGGGATGCGGGTAAGTCCAAGTGCGAGCGACGGAGCAAGCTCCTTCAGAGTCGCCTCGGCGCGCGCGCCACCGGTGTTGCTGTCCGCGATCAGGCCGACGTGATGCCCGCGCGCGACCTGCTCGTAAGCGAGGTCGAGAACATGCCGAAACAAGCCGCCGACCGGCGCGCGGAACACGTGCAGAATCCGCAGGCGACTCATTGGGCCGTTCCGAACAGGGCTAGTTCTGCGGAAGTGGACGACGACAAATTGAATGCCCGCATTGAACGAATCCCGACCCGGGTATGGCGTTGCCCCACCGGATTAGGCGTGGGCGTGGTTAACAAAAGATGATTTTGCGTCGCCTAACGCGCAATTAACGGCGTAGCAACCATATTCGGTTCTGATCAAAGCGGGGCTGAAGCGACGCGCGTTTTGACGGTAGCGTCGTACTGCTTGTCCAAGCCACAATATTTTTGGACAAGCGCGTCGTGCGTTCGGAGTCGGAATGTTGTTCCGTCGTAAGTCGAGTACCGCTGCCGCGCCGGCTCCGGCGATTGCGCCCATGGCGTACGACGCGGAGCCCGATCTGCGGGGTCTTGGGCGGATCCTGTGGCAGAAGAAAACCCGAATTCTAGGACTTACGCTTCTCGCTGCGGGCGTGGCCTTCCTGGTCGTCAATTCAATTACTCCGCGCTACCAGTCGGAGGCGCGCTTGCTGTTGGAGGCGCGCGAAAACGTGTTTCTGCGCGCCGAGGCCGACAAGACCGGCGAACGGGCGGCGATCGATCCGGAGGCGGTGACCAGCCAGCTTCAGCTTGTCCTCTCGCGCGATCTCGCGCGCGATGTGATCAAGAAGGAAAAGCTCGCCGACAATCCGGAATTTGATCCGAGCAATAGTGGCCTTGCAGCATTGCGGGCGATCCTTGGAAAGCTCGGCATTGGCCGCGATATCAGCGCGATGTCGCCGGAGGAACGAACGCTCGAAGCCTACTACGATCGTCTCAATGTCTATGCGGTCGAAAAATCGCGCGTGATCGCGGTCGATTTCAGCTCGGCCAATCCCGATCTTGCGGCCCAGGTCGCCAACACAATCGTCGCCACCTACCTCAGCACGCAGCAGGCCGTGAAACAGGACCAGACTCGCGCGGCAGGAAACTGGCTCGCCGGCGAAATCGAAAAGATGCGCGCCCGTGTGGCCGAGGCGGAAGCCAAGGTCGAGGAATATCGTACTCGCGAAAACCTGTTCTCCGGCTCCAACAACACGTCATTGCCGAGCCAGCAGCTGACCGAAATCAACTCGCAGATCGCCGCAGCGCGCGGACAGAAGGCCGACGTTGAGGCGAGGGCGCGGCAATTGCGCGACCTCATGAACTCGGGAAAGTCGATCGACTCGGCCGATATCGCCAATACCGACACGATGCGACGCCTGATCGAGCAGCGCATCGCCGTGCACGGGCAACTCGCCGAGCAGTCGACCACGCTGCTTGACCAGCACCCGCGCATCAAGGAATTGAAGTCGCAGGTTGCCGAAATCGACCGCCAGATTCAGGTCGAAGGGGAGCGCCTTCTGCGGCAGCTCGACAATGATGCCAGTGTTGCGCGCGACCGATTGGCGACACTTGGCGCGAATCTCGAACAGGTCAAAAAATCCGCATCGCAGACCAGCGAGCAGGATGTGCAATTGCGTGCGTTCGAAAGAGAAGCCAAGACCCAGCGCGATCTGCTCGACTCCTATCTGGTGAAATATCGCGAAGCCACGGCGCGCGACAGCATCAATGCGGCGCCGCCGGATGCGCGGATCATTTCACGCGCCACGCCGGCCATGAAGCCGGCTTATCCGAAAAAACTGCCGATCGTGTTGATTGCTGCGTTCGCGGCATTTGCGCTGTCGGCGGGCTTCACCGTGGCGGGCGCGCTGCTGGCGGCGCCCGCGCCGGCATACGCTTATTCCCCGCCATTTTCCCCGTCATTCGTGCCGCCGCCGGTGATGCCGCGTATGCCGGACAGCGTGCCATCACCACACATCCTTTCGCCGCCATTGTCGCCGGCTGCCGGGCAGGCCACAGGCGGCGCGGTGGCGCCAATGGTCGCCAACACGGTCGAAAAGTTCGCGCGTGAACTGCGCCAGGCGGGTCCCGGGGGCGTCATCGCAGTCGGGACGGTCCGCAATGTCGGCACTACTTATGCTGCAATCATGCTTGCCCGTGCTCTGGCGCATGAGGCCAACGTGGTCCTCGTTGATTTGGCATTTAGCTCGCCAAACCTCTCAGTGATATCGACCGAGCCCAATGCACCAGGCATTGCGGAACTGGTGCGCGGTACAGCGTCCTTTGGAGACGTCATCACGCGCGACCAATATTCACGCGTACACCTTGTTGCTGCCGGTAACGTTGGCAGCGATATTGCCCCGCTTGCGTCTTCCCCAATGTTGGCAACCGTGATCGAGGCGCTGTCGCACAGCTACGATCACGTCGTGATCGACATGGGTTCTGCCACGGATGTCGCCGCTGAGCGTTTTGCGGCGTTGGCCACGCACGCAATGCTGGTGGCCGCTGATCCTGCCAGCGCGGTGACGCGAACAGTTCGTGACCGGCTGTTGCAGGCGGGCTTTGGTGACGTGGCGGTGATCGCGGGCGGCGCCCAGGCGGTCGCCGCATAGGCGGGCTCAAATCAGGGTGAGGCGGAAATCCTTGCGCGCATGCGCCGCAACGTGCCGACGGCCGACCACAGAGCAGGGCGCTGCTTGATCGCACGTTTGACGGCTGCGCCGATCGCAAGCGCGAAAGCGAAAATCCGGCCGGCTGGGCTGAGCGGCAAATAACTGTCGAACAAAGGTTCTGCATCACTGCACAGGAGATTCTTGTAGCGGGCCTCACCGATCCCGAGATCAAACGTGTCGAGGCCACGGTCGCAACAGTTGCGGACCAGCTTGAGGATCAATTGTTCGCCGGGGCTTTCGACGGCAAAGCGCCCCTGGATGATCGAATTGAACATGGCGCAGAAGCGTCCGCCGCCGACAATGCCGCCCATGGTGGCGACGATGATGTCATCCACCGACAGCGCGTAGAGCTCGATCAGCGGTTCGCTGCCGTCGGCCGGTTCGGTCGCGGCTGCTTCAATGAATCGGCGGACGCCCGGAACCGCGAACGCATCCGGCACACCAATGCTGCGCATGCGGGCGCTCTTTTGTTTGAAGAATGCATCGAGCACGCGTCGGACATCGTCCGCGGCAATCGCGCGCTCAAACCGCAATTCGCCGAAGCTGGCCAATGTGCGTTCTTTCTTGCGCATCTTCTTGCGCGCTTCAGCGTTGGTGCGACTACGCAAGAGCGCATCGAAATCGGGCACCAGCGCGCCGCTAAAGCCATAGTTGGCTGCGCGCTGGTTCGGCAGCAGCGCGAACGGATTGGTGGCGCCGCCCCAGGTCAGCGGCTGACTCGTCAGCTTGATGAGATCGGCGCGTCCGGCAAGCTGCCGAAGGACCTTGCGCAGCTCCTTGGCCTCGATGGTTGCGGCGACGTCGCGCCGCCAGAGCGCCATATTGAAATTGGCGTGTTTGCCGCCAAGGAACTCCAGGCTGACCATGCTTCCGATGCGGCGGGAACCGAATGGCCATAGGAACAACGGGTCGCGACCTGCATTGAAGCCGACCACGACGAATGGGCTAATGCCTGCTTCGGACCCGACGTGACGTTGCCAAAGCTTCAGAAAGTCGTAGCGCTGATAGGGCGTGGCAAGGCTGTCGGCATGCTCCAGGGCGCGCCAATGCTGCTCCGCGGCTGCCATCGTGTCGAAGATCTCGACCCGTGCAACCTGCCGATCCGTGGCCGGCAAGTTGCGGGCACCGGCCGAGACGGAACGTATGGGCACGACATTCATGGGCTATAAAGGACTGGTTGATGCGCGCCGCACCCTCGCAAAGATTTCTCAATAAAGGGTTGGAATAGTAAGTTTGATTCACCGCGGTCCCGCAGGAGCCTGACGAATTTGAAGAAAACCGTCATCCGGGCAGGCCTGGAAACGCTCTATTTCAGCGGGATGCACCATTGGTTGCGCCCGCTCCTGGGTGGCGTCGGCTCGATTCTGACACTGCACCACGTGCGGCCGGCCCGGCCGGAGGGCTTTCAGCCCAACCGGTTGCTCGAGGTCACACCCGATTTCCTGGAAGGGCTGGTGCGGCGGCTTGCCCGCGCGCGCATCGACGTCGTGTCGCTCAATGAAATGCATCGCCGGTTCATCGAGGGCGATTTCAAGCGCCGCTTTGTTTGCCTGACGTTTGACGACGGCTACAAGGATTTTCTGCGCTGGGCCTATCCGGTGTTGCACAAATATAAACTGCCTTTCGCAATGTACATTGCGACGAGTTTCCCGGATCGTCTCGGCGAATTGTGGTGGGTCGCACTCGAAGCTGTTATCGCGCAGAATAGCCGCGTCGGCATGGTCATCAACGGCAATGACCAGTATTTCGAATGCGCAAACGTAAGCCAGAAGCGCGAGCTCTATGATGAGATCTATCGTTACCTGCGGAGTATGAAGACGGAGGAAGAGGTGCGTCGCGTCGTGCGCGACCTGTGCGCCTGCTATCGCGTCGACGTGGCCGCATTTTGCCGCGACTTGTGCATGGACTGGGCGGAAATCGTCGACCTCGCCGCTGATCCGCTTTGCACCATCGGCGCGCACACCGTCAATCACATGATGCTCCGAAAGGTGCCAAGCGAGGCGACCGTGCGGGCGGAAATGGAAATGAGCCGGGCCGTGCTTGAAGCCGCGCTCGGCAAGCGGCCGGAGCATCTGGCCTATCCCGTTGGCGACCCGACCTCGGCAGGTCCACGCGAATTCCGGATAGCCGCCGAACTTGGCTTCAAGACCGCGGTGACGACCCGCCCAGGCGTTTTGTTCAAGGCCCATCGCGACTTTCTGACTGCGCTGCCCCGAATTTCCGTCAATGGCGAGTTTCAGCAGCAGCGCTATTTGAAGGTGCTGATGTCGGGCGCTGGCACGGCTTTCTGGAATCGTTTTCGCCGCGTCAGCGCGGCGTAGGTGTCGCCTTAGGGTCCGGCTTGGGATCCGGCTTGGCCATCCAGCTGATCAGCGGCATTGCCGGCAGAACCCAGCCGAGGCCCGCGACCACATAGTAGATCGCGGCGACAAAGCCGTTGATGTCCGTCAGAACCGATTGCGCCAGCGCCATAGCGAGCAGGCCCCATACGCAGACCAGCGCAAGCAGGGCAATGGTACCGATCAATTTTCGGCTTCGAACGGACATGGCGGTCTTCGTCGACCTCAATTGCGGTTGCTGACGCATGACTATATGGTCCGCGCCGTCTCGCACAAGCAAGCTTTCAATGGCTGATTTGGTCCAATCATCCGGCACTCACGCGCGCGCGGTGCGTCTATGGCTGCTCACGGCGGCAGCGATGATCTTCCTGACGCTCGTCGTTGGCGGCGCGACACGATTGACTGAGTCCGGTCTCTCGATCGTCGAATGGAAGCCGGTCACCGGCGTGCTGCCACCACTCTCGGAAAATGACTGGCAAGCCGAGTTCACAAAATATCAGGCGATCCCGCAGTACCGCGCGCTCAACCGCGGCATGAGCCTGGACGCGTTCAAGACCATCTATTGGTGGGAATGGTCGCATCGTCTGCTGGCGCGCGCGACCGGCGCGGTGTTTCTGCTGCCGTTCCTGTTCTACCTGTGGCGCGGCTGGATCCCCCCCAAACTGCGCAATCGCCTGTGGGCGATTTTCGCCGGCGGGGCCGCGCTTGGCGCTGTGGGCTGGTGGATGGTGTCGTCAGGCCTCTCGGGCACGCTGACCAGCGTGTCGCAATATCGGCTGGCCTTCCATCTCACCTTGGCATGCACGATCTACGCCGCGGTGGTGTGGACATCGCAGCAAGTCTTGCCGCGGCCGGCCGTCATGGCATCTTCGCGCGTTCGCAACGGGGCGCTCCTCGTGGCGGTGCTCGTTTTGCTGCAGATTTACCTGGGTGCATTGGTGGCCGGGCTCGATGCCGGAATGAGCTTCAACACATGGCCGTTGATCGACGGCGCGCTTGTGCCGTCGTCCGAGCGCCTCTGGTTCGAGACACCGGTGTGGCGGAATTTCTTTGAAAACACACTGACCGTCCAGTTTGATCACCGCATGCTGGCATACACGATCTGGCTCCTGGTTGTTGTTCACGCGATCGGCGCTGTGCGAAGCGAAGCGGATATGCGAGCGCGGCGAGAAGCCGTCGTGCTTGCCCTGTTGGTGACTGTGCAGGCGGCGCTCGGCATTGCGACGTTGTTGCTGGTCGTTCCGCTCGCGCTGGCAATCGCGCATCAGGCCATGGCGGTTGTCGTATTGACTATCGCGACTGTCCATGCGGAGCGCTTGCGTCATCGTGTTGATAGTCGCGTCTGGGTGAATCCATCGACGGTAGGGGCGCAACCATGATCGATGCCAAGATCAACGATGGAATAGCGGTCCTCACGATGACTCATGGCAAGGCCAATGCGCTCGACACTGAATTCTGCGAGGCGCTTGCTGCGCGCTTTTCCGACCTGCGCAATTCGGATGCCAAAGCGGTGGTGCTGACCGGGCAGGGGAAAATCTTTTCGGCTGGCGTTAATCTGAAACGATTGAGCGAGGGCGGCGCCGATTATATTCGTCAATTCCTGCCGGCGCTGCACCGACTCTACGAAGCGGTGTTCTTTCATCCAAAACCGGTCGTTGCCGCAATCAATGGCCATGCGATCGCAGGTGGGGCGGTGCTGGCGTGCTGTGCCGACAGGCGCATCATGGCGCGTGATTCCGGCCGTATCGGCGTTACCGAAATTCTCGTTGGTGTGCCGTTTCCCGCGCTCGCTTTTGAAATCGTCCGTTTCGCCGTACCGCCGCGCTATTTTCCGGAATTTACGCTCACCGGGGCCACCTACGCGACCGATGCCGCCTTGCAGCGGGGATGGGTCGACGAGGTGACGGAGCCGGGTGATGTGCTTGAAGATGCATTCGCGGTCGCCCGCGAGCTCGCAATGTTGTCGCCAGCCGCCTTCGCGCAGACCAAGTCGCAAATACGCCAGTCGGTCGCGGAACGGCTCCAAAGCAGAGGCGAGACAACGGACAAGGCGGTCACGGAAATTTGGACCGCCCCGGCAACGCTGACTTACATCCGAGACTACGTCGCGCGGACTCTGAAGAAGGCCTAGCTTCCTATTTTGCCTTCAGGCCCTGCTCAAGATCGGCGATGATGTCCTCTTTGTCTTCCAGACCAACCGAGAGGCGTACGACATCCGGGCCGGCACCCGCTTGCACTTTTTGTGCATCGGATAACTGCCGATGGGTGGTCGAGGCCGGATGAATGATCAGCGAGCGCGTATCGCCGATATTGGCGAGATGCGACAGGAGTTTCACGTTTGAAACGAGCTTCACGCCTGCGTCATAGCCGCCTTTGAGCCCGAACGTGAATACCGCGCCGCAGCCTTTCGGCACGTATTTCTTCGCGAGTGCGTGATATTTGTCGCCGGGCAGGCCAGGGTAGCTCACCCAGGCGACTTCCGGCTGTTTCGATAGCCACTGGGCGACTGCAAGTGTGTTGTCGCAATGGCGCTGCATCCGCAGCGGCAGCGTTTCTGTCCCCGTCAGGATCAGGAAAGCGTTGAACGGCGATAAAGCAGGGCCCAGATCGCGCAGGCCGAGCACACGACAGGCAATGGCAAACGCGAAGTTGCCGAAGGTTTCGTGCAGGACGATCCCCTGATATTCCGGGCGCGGTTCCGACAACATCGGATAGCGCCCTTTGCTTGCGCCCCAGTCAAAGGTGCCGCCGTCAACGATCAATCCGCCAATCGAATTGCCGTGGCCGCCGATAAATTTGGTCAGCGAATGCACGACAATGTCGGCGCCGAAATCGATCGGCTTGCAGAGGTAGGGCGTGGCGAGGGTATTGTCGACGATGAGGGGGACGCCCGCCTTACGCGCAATTTTTGAAATTGCCTCGATGTCGGTGATGACGCCACCCGGATTGGCGATCGATTCAATGAAGATGCATTTTGTTTTTGCGGTTATCCCCCGTTCGAATGAGGTGAGGTCGTCGGGATCCGCCCACACGACGTTCCATCCGAAATTTTTATAGGAGTGATTGAACTGATTGATTGATCCGCCATAGAGTTTCTTCGAGGCAACGAACTCATCGCCGGGCGTCATCATTGCATGCATGACGATGACTTGCGCGGCATGGCCGGAGGCAACCGCAAGCCCGGCAGTGCCGCCTTCAAGCGCTGCGACACGCTCTTCCAGGACGGCGTTGGTTGGATTTCCGATGCGCGTATAGATGTTGCCGAAGGCCTGCAGGCCGAACAAAGCGGCGGCGTGATCGACATCGTCGAATACGAACGATGTTGTCTGGTAGATCGGAGTTGCCCGCGCTCCCGTCGTTGGATCGGGCTTGGCACCGGCATGAATTGCGAGCGTTGCAAAACCCGGAATGCGTTCCGCTTCAGCCATGGAGTCCTCGCTGAACTGATGTGCAGGAATTCTATGTTCAATTGGAATATGTGCGGCGCATAGAAGGGCCTGAGGGCCGCCCCGTCAAGGCAATATCCTAGCCGCCATTATCGTTGTCCGACGCGGGGCCAAGACGCATACGTTGCACCCCGGTCCCGAGTGTGTGTGGGCGTTTTGAGGACAACGTGCGTGAATTGACGCCCATCCACGAAATTTCCGAGGACAGGCGGCCGTATTCAATCTTCGGGCAGCGGTTCATCACTACCTTGAGACCGGCGGACTCCGCGAGTTCGGCTGCCTCGTCATTGCGGACGCTAAGCTGCATCCAGATCACTTTTGGTTTTGATTTGAGCGCCAGCGCCTCCTGGACAATCGGAAGCGCGTGTTCGGAAGCGCGAAAGATATCGACCATATCGATTGGCTCGGGGACGTCGGAGAGCCGTGCGTAAACCTTCTGTCCGAGAATGTTCTTGCCCGCCTGGCCGGGGTTGACCGGGATCATGCGGTAGCCGCGTTCCAGCAAATATTTGAAGGCAAAGTAACTCGGCCGGTTCTCTTTTTGAGAGATACCGACCATGGCGATCGTCTTCACCGCATTGAGAATGCCGCGGATATAGGCGTCGCTGTAGGCTTCGTGTCTCATGCGCAGACCATAGAAGCGCCAACGATGGAGTGGAAGGGTGCCGGTTTCCTGCCCCGGACAGGAATGGCATAGTTTCACTATCTCGCGCGATTCGGCGCCAAGCCCGCACAGCCTGCCATGGTCGATCCGAACGCCCTGCAACTCCTCACTCAGCTCACACATTTGAATTACGAAATGTCACTGAGCTGGCGACGGCTGGATGTCGAACGCTTTCGCATGCAGGAACTTGCGACGCCGCGTTATACAGAACCAAGACGCCTCGTCCGTCACGGATTTAAGGTCTATTCGCAGTCCGACGAGGACGGCATCATCCAGGAAATCTTCAAGCGCATCGGCACGACGAACCGAACATTCATCGAATTCGGGGTCGAGACCGGCGTCGAATGCAACTCGGTCAAACTGCTGGTCGAGGGCTGGAGCGGACTCTGGATCGAAGCAGCGACGAAATACGCCGCCGAAATTCAGAACCATTTCGGCCCGTTTCTGGCGCAGAGCAAGCTTCGGCTCAGTCAAAATCTGATCACCGCGGAAAATATCAACGCGGTGTTCGCTGAGGCCGGCATGTCGGGAGATATTGATCTGCTCAGTATCGACATCGACTACAATGACTACTGGGTCTGGAAGGCTCTCACGGCGGTCAAGCCCCGCGTCGTCGTCATTGAATACAATGCGACCCTACGGCCGCCAATGTCGCTCGTCGTTCCATATGATCCCGCACGAATGTGGGACGGTTCTAATTATTTCGGCGCCAGTCTGGAGGCACTCGTCAGACTTGGTCGCGAGAAGGGCTACCGGATCGTGGGCTGCAACTACTCGGGTGCAAACGCTTTCTTCGTGCGTGACGATGTGGCGGGCAGCCACTTCCTCGATCCGGCAACGGCCGAGGAACACTATGAGCCTCCGCGCTATGTCTATGCGCAGCAGGTTGCCGGTCATCGCGCGCGCCCGGGACCGTACGTCAGCGTTTAGCGATCGCCCTCCAATGAAAGCTTTTTATCGTCCCGTTGCGCGAGCGCCGTTCGCAAGCGCGCATTCTCGGCCTGCAATTCGGCAATCTTGGCTTGCACCTCGGCAAACGCCTGTTCAAACTCTGCCTCGGTGAAGCGCGTTACGATGTGGGACGAACAGTTCGCGTCCCAGGCTTCAATCGTGAACAGGATGGCGCGCTCGGGACGTGCCTTGTAGCCTTTGTCGAAGAGCCGCTCGATGAGCGCGGGATCATTTTCGACCACACGCGCGCGCCCCCATAGTTTGATGCGCTGGCGACGCGCGGGATCGAGCAGAAACAAATAGGCACGATCGTTCTCGGATAAATTGGCGAGCGTGATGTATTGTCGGTTGCCGCGGTAGTCGGCAAAACCAAGTGTCCTGTCGTCTATAACTTTAATAAACCCCTTTGGTCCGCCGCGATGCTGGATGTAAGGCGCGCCATCCGCGGTCGCGGTCGCGAGGAAAGCGGTATCCTGTTCTGCGATGAACGCAGCAAGCTCCAGCGTCACACAATCGGGGAATCCCTCGGCAATGCGCCGTTCATAGGCCTTTGCTGAGCCACGCTCAGCCTGCGCCTGCTGAACGGCAGGCGTGAAGACCCGTCCGGAATTATTCATGCGTTAAATTTCCTCGCTACCGCTATCCGCCGGGGAACAAAGATAGTGCCTTGCTGTTGCTCACGATAGTAGGGCCGCGCTTGTTGAATTGGGCAGGATTGCGGTGACCCACGACATAAGTTGGTCACTCTGATTTGCTGCGATCCGAACGCTGAGGGGCGCCGCCTAGGTGTGCACAAACAGGAGGCGTTCGATGTGCGACTACAGTCTTCACGACATTGCGTCCCGACCCGCTGAAGTCGGCGACAAACTGGTATCGACCCAATTTCCCAACGCGATCACGCGCGGCTTCTCGGATCCGGCCCAGCCGCGGGTTGCTGTCTGTTTGTTGCCCGGGACTGAGCTTGCTTTTGAAAAAGAGGTCGAATGCGACGCGTCGTTCCGGTTTTTGCCGACGCGGAAATCGCCGTATAAGGTGGCGCGCTTCCGGCAGGTCAACCTCAACCGGCCGGCGGCTCACCACGATGCCCTGGAATTTCCGGACGGCAAGATCGTGCTCGTGACCGATCTCTGCGAAGGCCAGCAAGCGACCGTGCTGCAGTTGCCAAGCACCAGTCAGCCCGCCCCGGAACAGGACGAAAGCAGCACCTCGCAGGCAGAAAATCTGATCGCCTGACGGTGCGCGGTGGTGGCCTGAAAAAATATGAGAGCCACCGGCGTTCCGGTGGCTCTCAAGCGGCGTCCGTCGCGCCTGCGTTACCTTTTTTGCGCGTCGACGACCTTTTTGCAGCTGTCGCTCAGGCCGCCATATTGCTTGCTGAGACAAGCGAGCACACGGCCGCCGCCCGGCATCGTGCCTTTGCAGAATTTGTTGTAGTCACCCTTGCAGGCCGCGCGTTGCTCGGCGGTGAAATCCTGCGCGCGGGTAGGGGCGAACCATCCGAACGCCAAGATGCCGGCCAGCAGAATCTTACCGATCAACGACGTCATCGGTCCTCCCAATGCGGGTCACGCTTGTCGATGAAGGCACAGATTCCTTCTTCCGCGTCGTGCGCCATCATGTTCTCGGTCATCACTTCGGACGCGTAGTTGTATGCCTCGGTGATGCTCATTTCGGCCTGGCGATAGAAGGCCTGCTTGCCGATCTTCAGGACGTAAGACGATTTTGACGCGATTTGTTTTGCGAGCGAAAGCGCCGCTTTGCGTTCTTCGCCGGGCGCCACGACGCGATTGACCAGTCCGATCTGCGCCGCGCGTTCCGCCGAGACCATATCGCCAGTCAGCAACATTTCCATCGCAAGCTTGCGCGGCACATTGCGGGACAGTGCAACCATAGGCGTCGAACAGAAGAGGCCGATATCGACTCCAGGCGTGGCGAACTTGGCAGACGTAGAGGCAATCGCGAGATCGCAACTGGCAACCAGCTGGCAACCGGCCGCGCTGGCGGGGCCTTGAACGGCGGCGATCACCGGTTGCGGCAGGTTGACGATCTGCTGCATCATCGCGCTACAGATTGTCATGATGTGACGGAAATAATCGCGGCCGCCATCGGCGTCACTGCGACGACCGGTCAGTTCCTTGAGGTCGTGACCGGCACAAAACGCCGGCCCATTCGCGACCAGTACCACGCCACGGATGCTTTGGTCGGCTGCAATGTCGCGGAATGCGCCAGAAAGCTCGGTCAGCAGCGCTTCGGACAGGCTGTTGCGAGCCTGCGGACGGTTGAGCGACAGGATCGCAATGTCCATATCGCGTTCGCGCAGCAGGACGGGCCTCTCAATGGTGTGCGCAACGGCGGGAGCGTTCATCCGCGATTTTTCCAAGCCCGAAGGTGGCCCGAACTTAACCCGCCGCGGCGAGCCGGCAAGGGCCTTCCAAGTGGTTCACCGCAATGTCCAAATTCCGCGATTGACCTGCTCGTAGCGGCCTCTAAGACCTAGGCGCCGGATCGGCCGGCGAGGGGGCGCCTATGCCGGCTGCGGCAATGACTGTTGATGCGATCGGGAGGCTCCTGCATGAGGTGTTCCCGCAAGCGTTCTACCCCGGCTGCGGACTGACGATCGAGCGTGTCGACTACGGGGACATTCGCGTCCGGCGGCACTTTCGGGAGGACCAACTGCGGCCTGGGGGCACCGTTTCTGGCCCGACAATGATGGAGCTCGCCGATTTTGCGATGTACGTCGCCGTTTTTTCCGCCGTGGGCCCGCAGCCGCTGGCGGTGACGACCAACCTCAACATCAATTTCCTCCGCAAGCCGACACGGGCCGACCTGATCGCGGACGCCCGCCTGATGAAAGTCGGCAAACGGCTGGCGGTGGGCGAGGTCACGATCTATTCGGATGGGTCTCCCGATCCGGTAGCCCATGTGACGTCGACGTATTCCATTCCCAATGGCGGTTAATTAGCCAAGGGTATCAAAATACCATTCTTTTAAGTATCTGTAAGTGCGATAAAAAATGCGCCTCTTGGGCGTTGACCGTTATACCATGCGTCGGCTAGAAACCCTCACCTTTGGCGCGGGTCGGGCGCGCTCAGCCTCTCTCAGGGAATGATCATGAAGACCTATTCGGCAAAGCCGGCCGACATCGAGAAGAAATGGGTGACCATCGACGCCACCGGGCTTGTCGTTGGCCGTCTCGCCTCGATCGTTGCGCTGCGGCTGCGCGGCAAGCACAAGCCCTCCTACACGCCGCACATGGATGACGGTGACAACGTCATCATCATCAACGCCGCCAAGGCCGTGCTTACGGGCCGCAAGCGCGAGAAAAAAGTTTATCACCATCACACCGGTTTCATCGGCGGCATCAAGGAACGTACGGCCAAGTCGATCCTGGAAGGCCGTTTTCCGGAGCGCATCGTCGAGAAGGCGGTTGAGCGCATGCTGCCGCGCGGACCACTCGGCCGTGTGCAGCTCGGAAATTTGCGCGTTTATCCCGGCGCCGAGCATCCGCACGAGGCGCAGAAGCCTGAAACACTCGATGTCGGCGCGATGAATCGCAAGAACGTGAGGAGTGCCTAACCGTGGCCGAAACCGTGCAATCGCTCGAAGGTCTGGCAACTCTCAAGCCGGCCGCGCCTGAGGCGCCAAAATACGAAAAGAAAATCGATGCGCAAGGCCGCGCCTATGCGACCGGCAAGCGCAAAAATGCTGTCGCTCGCGTTTGGATCAAGCCAGGCTCCGGCAAGATCCTCGTGAACACGAAGGCGGTCGAAGCCTTTTTCGCGCGGCCGGTGCTGCGCATGATGATCCAGCAGCCGTTGGTTGCCGCCAATCGTGCTGGACAGTACGACGTAACGTGCACGGTCTCGGGCGGCGGTCTGTCCGGCCAGGCCGGCGCGGTCCGTCATGGCCTGTCGAAGGCTTTGACTTACTTTGAGCCCGAACTGCGCTCCGCGTTGAAGCGCGGCGGCTTCCTGACCCGCGACTCTCGCGTGGTCGAGCGTAAGAAATACGGCCGGGCAAAAGCACGCCGCTCGTTCCAGTTCTCGAAACGCTAGCCGACCCGATCAATCACATGGTTGCAGAGGCCCGCCAAAAAGCGGGCCTTTTGCTTGCATTTTTGATTATCTAAAATTTGAGCAAATCCGTTCACAGGCCGGCGACCGTGTCGCGCCCACAATTCCGTAGTGGATGGCGGAAATTGATTACAATTCGCCGCAGTCTTTCATCGAAGCCCCCTGAAAAGCGCAACGGATTACCCACGGCACGGCGCTATTTTACCGGCACGGTCCGGGGCGTTTGCCCGCTGGATCGAGGTGGGAGTTCTTATGTTGCTCGCAGGCGGCCTGCAATCCACGTCGTTGGATATGCCGACCTTGTCGTTGGTGGCGGTATGTATCGCCGGCCTGCTGGGGCTATTTCTCATTATCGACTGGATGCAGCAGCGCAATGTTCGAGCGCTGGCGTGGTGGGGTTCAGCCTATTTGATCGGCGCGTCTGCAATGGCGCTCGGCAACATGCCACCATCGCTCATCAAGATACCGCTGTCCGCTCCGGGCGCATTGACCTTCCTCGCTTGCGGCATGGTCTGGAACGGCGTCCGCCTGTTTCAGGGACGACGCGTGTTGCCACTCGCGACGTTCATCGGTGCGGCTGTCTGGCTTGGTCTCGCCCGAATTCCGGGCGTGATGGAAAATGGTAACGGGCCGATCCTCGGCGCCATGATCGTTCCGGTCTATACGTTCTTCATCGCTATAGAACTTTGGCGCGAACGGCGCAGGACCCGTTATTCGCGTGCTGCGGCTATCGTCGTGCCGTGTCTGCATGCCGGCATCTTTCTGGTACCGCTGGCGATGCGCGCGTTCTTGCCGGAAGGCTATAACGCCGCTTGGCTGACTGTGTTCACGCTTGAAACAATTCTCTACGCCGTCGGCACTGCGTTCATCGTGATGCTGATGGTCAAGGATCATCACGTCCACGTCTATCGCACCGCGGCGTGCACTGATCACCTGACCGGTCTGCTGAACCGCCGCACTTTCCTGGATAACGCGCTCGCTTTATGCGCAAAGCAGGGCAAGCGCAGCGAACCGGTGGCGATGCTGATGTTCGACCTTGATCATTTCAAGTCGATCAATGACCGCTTTGGTCACGCTGCGGGTGACGAAGTATTGCGCGTCTTTGGCCGCGTGGTGCGGGCCAGTACGCGTATGGACGACATCATCGGCCGGTTCGGCGGTGAGGAATTCATCGCGATTGTTCCAGGCGGCCTGGAGAGCGCCAACAAGATCGCCGAGCGCGTTCGCGCCAGTTTCGAAGCCGCCGGCGTGACGGTAGCCGATCACGCCATCGGCGCCACGGTCAGCATCGGCGCCGCAATCTCCTACGACCCGGTCAAGTCGATCGACGCGCTGATTGCACGGGCCGACGCTGCGCTTTACCGCGCCAAGCACGAAGGCCGGAATCGTCTGCACATTGCCGAAGAGGAGATGGCGGCTGAGCGGGCGCGCCTGATCGCCGCTGCGCGCCGTCCGCATGCCCAGCGCATGCCTGCCTTTGCGCGGGTTTCGCGGCGCAACACGGCCGCCTAATCGAACAGCGGCCTTTCGCAACCTCTCATTTACCCTATTCGCTGTACCATGCGGGCATGTGGCGTTCACTGAGTCTTGCCCGCACTGGCGCCGATACGCTTGAGGCCTATGCCGAGCGTGCGGGCGCTGCATTGGCCTGTGCCTATTCGAACTCGGCCGAGTTTGACGCCGCCTTGATCGCAGAGCGCCGTGCGGCCGGCGTCTATGGCCCGCGCCGTCACCGCAAGCAGATGCTCGCGACCGCGGCCGGCATTGCCGCCGGGCTTGCGATGGTTGTCTTTCTGATCGCGTAGCGGGTTTCCTCCACCGCAAAGGAAAAAGGGCGCCCCTTGCGGAGCGCCCGATGAGTTGCATCGCGACTGCGATGTTTGGGAGGAACGCTTACGCCGAGTAGTACATGTCGTATTCGACCGGATGCGGGGTGTGTTCGAAGCGGATCACTTCCTGCATCTTGAGTTCGATGTACGAGTCGATGAAGTCGTCATCGAACACACCGCCCGACTTGAGGAAGTCGCGATCCTTGTCGAGGTTTTGCAACGCCTCGCGCAAGCTGCCGCAAACGGTCGGGATTTGTTTGAGTTCGGCCGGCGGCAGATCATAGAGATCCTTGTCCATCGCTGAACCCGGATCGAGCTTGTGCTTGATGCCGTCGAGGCCGGCGAGCAGCATCGCGGCGAAGGCCAGATAAGGATTGGCGAGCGGGTCGGGGAAACGGACCTCGACGCGCTTGGCCTTCGGATTTGTCGTGTAGGGAATGCGGCACGATGCCGATCGATTGCGCGCCGAATAGGCGAGCAACACGGGCGCTTCGAAGCCCGGCACCAGACGCTTGTAGGAGTTGGTGGTCGGGTTCGTGAAGGCGTTGATCGCCTTGGCGTGCTTGATGATGCCGGCGATGTAGGACAGACAAGTCTCCGACAGGTCCGAATACTTGTTGCCTGCGAACACCGGCTTGCCGGCTTTCCAGATCGACTGGTGGCAGTGCATGCCCGAACCGTTATCGCCGTAGACCGGCTTGGGCATGAAAGTCGCTGTCTTGCCGTAGATCTGTGCCACCTGCTGGATGCAATATTTGTAGACCTGCATCATGTCGGCCATCTGCGTCAGCGGCGAGAACTTCAATCCAAGTTCGTGCTGAGCTGATGCCACCTCATGGTGGTGCTTCTCGATCTTCGCTCCCATTTTGGCCATGGCAGCAAGCATCTCGCTGCGCATATCCTGGGCTGAGTCTTGCGGCGGCACCGGGAAATAGCCCTTCTTGGTGCCGATGCGATGACCGAGATTGCCGCCTTCATATTCGGTGGCGGTGTTGGACGGCAGTTCGATCGAGTCGAGCTTGTAACCGGTGTTGTACGGATCCGTCGCGTATTTGACGTCGTCGAACACGAAGAATTCGGCCTCGGGACCGAAGTAGATCGTGTCGCCCACCCCCGACGACTTGACCAGTGCTTCAGCCTTTTTGGCCATGCTGCGCGGGTCGCGGTTATACGGTTCGCCGGTGGTCGGCTCCAGGACGTCGCAAACCAGCACGAGCGTGGTCTCGGCGAAGAACGGATCGATACAGGCGGTCGCAGGGTCCGGCATCAAATTCATGTCCGACTCGTTGATCGCTTTCCATCCGGCGATCGAGGATCCGTCGAACATGATGCCTTCGGCAAAAGTATCCTCTTCGATCATCGTGACGTCGAAGGTGACGTGCTGCCACTTGCCGCGTGGGTCGGTAAAACGGAAATCGACGTATTTTACGTCGTTATCCTTGATCATCTTCATGACTTCTTTGGCTGTCGTCATGGACTGCATTCCCCCTTATTTAATGAAATTGCCGCGAGGACGGTTGCCTGCGGATTAGATTGCATCAATTCCGGATTCCCCGGTCCTGATCCGAATGGCTTCTTCGATGTTGGAAACGAAAATTTTTCCGTCGCCAATCCGGCCAGTCTGAGCAGCGCGCCGGATTGCATCGATCGCTTTCTCCACCATGTCGTCGCCGAGCACGATTTCGATTTTCACCTTCGGGAGAAAATCGACGACGTATTCGGCGCCGCGGTATAGCTCGGTATGTCCCTTCTGTCGTCCGAAGCCCTTGGCTTCGGTCACGGTTATCCCCTGTAGGCCGACCTCCTGGAGTGCCTCCTTCACCTCATCGAGTTTGAAGGGTTTGATGATGGCCTCGATTTTTTTCATTGCCTGTCCTTCCACCCAGCTCTCCGGTACAGATCTGGAGAGCCGGCTACCGGTTAGCAGGTCCCGTGCCAAGCCGGCGAGACCAAAAAATCCTTTTCATAACAGCGGCTTATCTGAGAGTCGGCGGGCCGGCGCCGGAGGTGCCTAATGTTCAGCGCCCAGAAGTTAAGCAAACTGTCTAGATTTTAGCCAGCGGCCAAAGAGTTGTGATGCGTCAATCCATTGCTTCGGATTCTTCAGTAGTCTTTCGCAAATGATCGAGTTGCTCACGACGGCTGAAATGGCGGAAGCCGACCGGCTCGCGATGGCCGGTGGCGTTGCCGGTCTTGCGCTGATGGAGAATGCCGGTCGCGCGGTGGCCGATGCGGCGGCCCAAATGGCGGGCCGGCGCGTCGTGGTGGTGGCCGGCCCGGGCAATAACGGTGGTGATGGATTTGTCGCGGCCCGCTACCTGGCCGAACGCGGCGCGGCCGTGCGCGTGAGTTTCGTCGGCGACAGAAAGCGTCTCAAGGGTGACGCGGCACTCGCCGCCCAGCGCTGGACCGGGCCGGTGGAGGAGGCGTCTCCTGCTTCGCTCGGGGATTGCGACCTGATCATCGACGCGCTGTTTGGCGCAGGCCTCGACCGCGACGTCGATGGCCTGCCGCGTGCGATGATTGCTGCGATGAACGCCAGCGGTGTTCCGATCGTGGCGGTCGATCTCCCAAGTGGCGTGAACGGCACCACCGGCAGCGTGATGGGACTCGCCGTCGAGGCGACACGCACCGTGACGTTCTTTCGGCGCAAGCCGGGACACTTCCTGTTGCCCGGGCGGCTCCTCTGCGGAGCGATTGAGGTTGCGGATATCGGAATTCCGGCAAGCGTGCTCGGTCAAATCAAGCCGGCAACCTTCGCCGATGCACCGGCGCTTTGGCGGGACGCTTTTCCGCAGCCGGATCCGTGCGCACACAAATATTCGCGTGGCCACGCGGTCGTGGTTTCGGGTGGCCTGGCAACCACAGGTGCTGCACGCCTCGCGGCGCGCGCGGCGCTGCGGGCAGGTGCGGGGTTGGTGACTATCGCGACGCCGCGCGACGCCCTGGCCGTTAATGCCGCGGCCAGCCTGGCCGTGATGGTGCGTCCGGTCGACGGTTCGGCAGCGCTTGCCGAATTCCTTGGTGATAAGCGGCGCAATTCGGTGGTGCTGGGGCCGGGCGGTGGGGTTGGGGCGGCGATGCGCGAGCAGGTCCAGGCGGCGCTCGCCAGCGAGGCCGCCGTGCTTCTAGATGCCGATGCCCTTACGAGTTTTGCAGACGAGCCCACGGCCCTTGTCTCTTTGATTAGTAAAAGGACCGGGCGCGGGGTGGTACTGACACCGCACGATGGAGAATTTGAACGGTTATTCAATAAGATAAACAAGATATCTAAATCTAATTCAAAGCTAGAGAAAGCCCGGCTAGCTGCCGGAATTGTTGGCGCTGTTATTGTCTTTAAGGGCCCGGACACAGTGATTGCTGGCCCCGACCGGCGTGCGGCGATCGCAAACAATGCCCCGCCGACGCTGGCGACGGCCGGTTCGGGTGACGTGCTGTCAGGCTTCATTGCAGGGCTTATGGCGCAGGGAATGCCGCCTTTTGAGGCCGCCAGCGCCGGGGTCTGGCTGCATGGCGAGGCAGCTGCGGAATACGGTCCCGGGCTGATTGCGGAAGACCTTCCCGAGATGCTGCCGCGCGTTTACCGGCGCCTCCCGACGGAGTTCGCAGGGTGATCCGGCCCGACGCTTCCGGCAATTGCGGGGCGACAGAAGCGCCTGGTTTTGTGGCTGCCGCCGGTCAAAGCCGATAACCGTGCTGCCATGGCGCCACGGTTATGGCTTGCTTTTGCGGGTATCGTCGCGTTAAGCCCTGCCGGATTGCGGCGCCAGGATATTCCTGAAACCGCCCCTTGCGGGCGTGGCGGAATTGGTAGACGCGCTGGATTTAGGTTCCAGTGGCGAAAGTCGTGGGGGTTCGAGTCCCTCCGCCCGCACCATGACGAGGGTTATATAAAAGTGCGGGTGGCCAGCCCGTTTTCCGAAACCGCTCCGGCACGCTGACTTCAGGTCTGGCAGGCGTCGCGTGAGTGAAAGCAACGAGTAGTGATCCATGCAGGTTACCGAAACACTGTCGGACGGTCTCAAACGCGAATTCAAGGTGGTCGTGCCGGCCGCCGAACTCGACGCCAAGGTCAATGAGCGTCTGGATGATCTGAAGGGCCGCGTCCGCATTAACGGCTTCCGTCCCGGCAAAGTGCCGGTGGCTCACCTCAAGCGCGTGTACGGGCGCTCCGCCATGGCCGAGGTGATCGAGGCAACGGTGCGCGACGCCAACAACCAGATTGTCAGCGAGCGCGGTTTCAAGCTTGCCGCTGATCCGAAAGTCACGCTGCCGACCGACGAAGGTGCAATCGAACAATTGATCGCCGGCAAGAGCGATCTCAATTACACGATGGCGCTTGAAATCGTGCCCCCGATCACGCTCGGCGATTTCAAGAGCATCAAGCTCACGAAGCTCGCTGCGGACGTCAGTGATGCCGAGGTCGAGGAGGGCGTTTCCCGTATTGCGGATCAGAACAAGCCTTACACCGCGCGTGGCGAAGGCGAAAAGGCGGCCAAGGATGACCGCGTGACGATTTCGTTTGCCGGGACCATCAACGGCGAGCCTTTCGAAGGGGGATCGGGCGACGACGCAGTCGTGCTGATCGGATCGAACACCTTCATTCCGGGCTTCGAAGAACAACTCATCGGCATTGCGCAAGGTGAGACCCGCACACTGAAAGTGGCGTTCCCCGCGCACTATATGAAGCAGGATCTCGCCGGCAAGAATGCCGAGTTCGTCGTTACTGCTAAATCGATCGAGGCGCCAGGCAAGGTCACGATCGACGACGAGTTTGCCAAGGCGCTCGGACTGGAATCGATCGCGAAGCTGCGCGAAGCGGTGAAGGACCGCATCACGAGCGAACACACGGCGATGTCGCGGCAGAAGCTCAAGCGGGCATTGCTCGACGATCTCGACAAGCTGCACAAATTCGACCCGCCGCCGACGCTGGTCGAGGAGGAGTTCGAGCGGGTGTGGAAGTCAGTGCTTTCGGAGCTCGAGACCGAAGGCAAGACCTTCGCCGACGAGAACACCACCGAGGAGAAAGCCAAGGCGGAATATCGCGCCATTGCCGAACGCCGCGTGCGGCTCGGCCTGGTGATCGCCGAGATCGGCGAAAAGAACAATATTACCGTCACGGAAGAGGAATTGAGCCGTGCCGTCATGGAACGCGCGCGCCAGTTCGCCGGCCAGGAACAGCGGGTTTGGGACTATTACCGCCAGAATCCGCAGGCGGTGGCTGCCTTGCGAGCGCCGATATTCGAGGAAAAGGTGGTCGACTTCCTGCTCGAGCTCGCCAGCGTGAACGAGAAAAAGGTGTCGCGCGAGGAGCTCTACAAGGAAGACGAATCGGCCGTCTGACGCGGAGACGCCTTGCACTCGCCCTTGTGGGAAAATAGATCGCCGTGTGTTCCGGTGCAGCTAATCTAGCCGGAATGATTCGCGTTAAGGAGATGAAATGAGAGACCCCCTCGATACCTACATGAACTATCTGGTGCCCATGGTGGTTGAGCAGACCAACCGTGGCGAGCGGGCCTATGACATTTATTCACGGCTCCTTAAGGAGAGGATTATTTTCATTACCGGGCCGATCGAGGACGGGGTGGCCACCTTGGTCGTGGCGCAATTGCTGTTCCTCGAGGCGGAAAACCCGAAAAAAGAAGTTTCGATGTACATTAATTCGCCCGGCGGCGTGGTGACCTCCGGCATGGCGATTTATGACACGATGCAATTCGTCAGGCCGCCAGTGTCGACGCTGTGCGTGGGGCAGGCGGCCTCGATGGGATCACTGTTGCTTGCCGCCGGGGCCAAGGGCCAGCGCTTCGCGCTGCCGAACGCCCGGATCATGGTGCATCAGCCGTCGGGAGGGTTCCAGGGGCAGGCGACCGACATCATGTTGCATGCCCAAGAGATCCTGAATCTGAAGAAGCGGCTTAATGAGATTTACGTGACGCATACCGGCCAGTCCTTGAAGAAGATCGAAGATGCGCTTGAGCGTGACTATTTTCTCACCGCCGAGGCGGCCAGGGACTTTGGGCTGGTCGACAAGGTTATTGATAAGCGACCCGAGGAGACGAGCTCCAAGCCCGCCTGAGGCCAAGGTTCCATCCGGTTTTCACTGTGTGAGAATGGCCGCATAAACGGCCATGGTTGCGGTGTTATCGTTAATGGAATGTTGATTATCACGTCGTTAGCATGCTTCGCTTATGGTGTGGGGGAGTGATGGGTGTGCGGCCCTTCCCAGAACAAGGGCTGCCGTGCTGGAGTTCAGGCGCGAAACTTGCTTCGTTGCGTGACGGTGGCTAAGCGAAGCGGCGCTGGCCGCGGAAGTTACGGAAGCGTGTCACGGAGAATGGAATGAGCAAAGTCGGCGGCAGCGATTCCAAGAACACCCTCTACTGCTCGTTCTGCGGCAAGAGCCAGCACGAAGTGCGCAAGCTCATTGCCGGCCCGACGGTGTTTATCTGCGACGAGTGCGTCGAACTCTGCATGGACATCATTCGCGAGGAGAACAAATCCTCGCTGGTGAAGTCGCGCGACGGCATTCCGACGCCGAAGGAAATCCGCAAGGTGCTCGACGACTACGTGATCGGCCAGGATCACGCGAAGAAGGTGCTCTCGGTTGCCGTCCACAATCACTACAAGCGGCTCAACCACCAGGCCAAGCACAACGACGTCGAACTTGCGAAGTCGAATATCCTGCTGATCGGGCCCACTGGCTCCGGCAAGACCCTGCTCGCGCAAACGCTTGCCCGAATCCTCGACGTTCCATTCACGATGGCGGATGCGACGACGCTGACCGAAGCCGGCTACGTCGGCGAAGACGTCGAGAACATCATTCTCAAGCTGCTGCAGGCCGCCGACTACAACGTCGAGCGCGCGCAGCGCGGCATCGTTTATATCGACGAAATCGACAAGATTTCACGCAAGTCCGACAATCCGTCCATTACGCGCGACGTGTCGGGCGAAGGCGTGCAACAGGCGCTTCTGAAGATCATGGAAGGCACCATTGCGTCGGTGCCCCCGCAAGGCGGTCGCAAGCATCCGCAACAGGAGTTCCTGCAGGTCGATACGACCAACATCCTGTTCGTCTGCGGCGGTGCATTCGCCGGGCTTGAGAAAATCATTTCGTCGCGCGGCCGGTCGACGTCGATCGGATTCAGCGCCAAGGTGGTTGCGCCCGAAGATCGCAAGCAGGGCGAAATCTTCCGCGAAGTCGAGCCGGAAGATCTGCTCAAGTACGGCCTGATCCCCGAATTTGTCGGCCGCTTGCCGGTGGTTGCTACTTTGGAAGATCTCGACGAAGCCTCGCTCAAGAAGATCCTGGTCGAACCCAAGAACGCACTGGTCAAGCAGTATCAGCGGCTGTTCGAAATGGAGTCGATCGACCTGACGCTGGCCGAAGAGGCGCTTGGCGCCATCGCCCGCAAGGCGATCGACCGCAAGACCGGCGCGCGCGGTCTGCGCTCCATAATGGAGGGCATTCTGCTCGACACCATGTTCGACCTGCCCAGCCTGGAAGGGGTCGAAGAGGTCGTCATCTCGAAAGAGGTCGTCGAGGGAACGGCGCGGCCGCTCTATATCTACGCCGACCGCAGCGACCGGACGGCCGAGACCGGCAGCGCCAGCGCCTGAGCGGCCTGCCAGCTGGAAGGTCGGAACTCTGTAAAAAGCCTGCTGATTCGCGCGATTTCCGGGTTGTTACCGGGGCGGGACTCGCCTCTACTGACGAAAAGCGGCGCTTCTTGCAGACCCATGCGCCTCGTCATACGTATTGCGTGTCAAATAACCCAGCCTACGAGCAATCGTACCTGGCTACCGACTGGGCGAGGGTTTTCGTAACCTCCCTCAAAGCATGCTGGACTAATCTGTCCAGCGTCTCCTTGCCCACACATACCGGCACTGTCGTGCGATGCCGCAGCCGCGGGTCAATCGACAGGGGCACAACAAAAGGACAAGGCCAATGACCAACAAACCACGACCCCAACTGCAACCGGGCGAAACCCGGGCCTATCCGGTGCTGCCGTTGCGCGACATCGTGGTGTTTCCGCACATGATCGTCCCGCTCTTTGTCGGCCGTGAAAAGTCGATCAAGGCGCTGGAGGAGGTGATGCGCTCCGACACCTTTATCCTGCTGGCTACGCAGAAGAATGCTTCCGATGACGATCCGTCGACCGACGCGATTTTTGAAGTCGGGACGCTCGCCAGCGTGTTGCAACTGCTGAAGCTGCCTGACGGCACCGTGAAGGTGCTGGTCGAAGGCGCGACACGCGCAAAGGTTCTCAAATACACCGATCGGGTCGACTACTACGAAGCCGACGCGACCGCGCTTGCCGACGACATGGGTGACCGCGTCGAAGCGGAAGCCATGGCGCGTTCGGTGGTCAATGAATTCGAAAACTACGTGAAGCTGAACAAGAAAGTGTCGCCGGAAGTCGTGGGCGTGATCCAGCAAATCGAGGATTACGCCAAGCTCGCCGACACGGTGGCTTCTCACCTCGCCGTCAAGATTCCGGACAAGCAGGACATCCTGGAGACGCCGTCCGTCACCCAGCGCCTGGAGAAGGTGCTCGGCTTGATGGAAAGCGAGATTTCTGTCCTGCAGGTGGAAAAGCGCATCCGGACCCGCGTCAAGCGGCAGATGGAGAAGACGCAGCGCGAGTACTACCTCAACGAACAGATGAAGGCGATCCAGAAGGAGCTCGGCGACGAAGAAGGTCGCGACGAGCTGCAAGAGCTGGAAGACAAGATCAAGAAGACCAAGCTCTCGAAAGAGGCGCGCGAGAAAGCGACGCACGAACTCAAGAAGCTCCGCCAGATGTCTCCGATGTCGGCGGAAGCGACGGTCGTGCGCAACTATCTCGATTGGCTGCTTTCGATCCCGTGGAGCAAGAAGAGCAAGGTCAAGAAAGATCTCAAGCTGGCCGAGGAGACCCTCGACGCCGATCACTATGGCCTGGAGAAGGTCAAGGAACGGATCGTCGAATATCTCGCCGTGCAGCAGCGCGCCAACAAGCTGACCGGGCCGATTTTGTGCCTGGTCGGCCCTCCCGGCGTCGGCAAGACTTCGCTTGGCAAGTCGATCGCGAAAGCGACCGGCCGCGAGTTCGTGCGTGTGTCGTTGGGCGGGGTGCGTGACGAGGCCGAGATCCGCGGCCATCGCCGGACCTACATCGGCTCTATGCCCGGCAAGATCATCCAGTCGATGCGCAAGGCCAAGACCTCAAACCCGCTGTTCCTGCTCGACGAGGTCGACAAGATGGGCGCCGATTTCCGCGGCGATCCGTCATCGGCTCTGCTCGAGGTGCTCGACCCCGAGCAGAACCACACGTTCAACGATCACTACCTGGAGGTCGACTACGATCTTTCCAACGTGATGTTCATCACCACGGCGAACACGCTCAATATTCCGCCGCCGTTGATGGACCGCATGGAGATCATTCGCATCGCCGGTTACACGGAAGATGAGAAGGTCGAGATCGCCCGGAAGCACTTGATCCCGCATGCGGTGGCCAAGCACGGCCTCGATGCCAAGGAGTGGACGATCGACGACGAGGCGTTGATGCTGATGATCCGCCGCTATACGCGGGAGGCCGGGGTTCGCAATCTCGAGCGTGAACTCTCGACTCTGATCCGCAAGGCGGTGAAGGAGCTGATGACCTCGAAGAAGAAGAGCATCGCTGTCACTGCGGCAAATCTCGGCGACTACATCGGTGTGCCGAAATTCCGCTACGGCGAGATCGAAGCCGAGGATCTGATCGGCGTGGTCACCGGTCTTGCCTGGACCGATGTGGGCGGGGAACTGCTCACCATCGAAGGAGCGATGATGCCGGGCAAAGGCAGAATGACCGTCACCGGCAATCTCCGTGACGTGATGAAGGAGTCGATTTCGGCGGCGGCGTCTTATGTCCGTTCGCGCGCGGTCGCCTTCGGAATCGAGCCGCCGTTGTTCGACAAGCGCGATATCCACGTGCACGTGCCGGAAGGCGCGACGCCGAAGGATGGGCCGTCGGCCGGCGTTGCCATGGTCACCGCCATTGTTTCGGTGATGACGGGCATTCCGGTGCGCCGTGACGTTGCCATGACCGGCGAAATCACGCTGCGTGGCCGTGTGCTGCCGATTGGTGGCCTGAAAGAAAAGTTGCTGGCCGCCGCGCGCGGCGGGATGAAGACCGTGCTGATCCCGGAGGAGAACGCCAAGGATCTGGTGGAAATCTCCGAAACGATCAAAAAAGGTCTGGAGATCATTCCGGTCACGCGCATGGACGAGGTGCTGGCGCGTGCGCTGGTGCGTCCGCCGGTGCCGATTGAGTGGGACGAGGCGAGCGCCAAGCTCGCCGCGGAAGCCGCCGCGGCCGAGCCCGCAGTAGACGAGGACGGCTCCGGCCTCACCGCCCACTGAGCGGTCTCACACCACGAAACTGGAAACGGCGCCGAAGGGCGCCGTTTTCTTTGCGGAACGCGGGTGCGCCATCGATCAGGCGCCACAGTGCATGGAACTATTCAGCCGGCGGGCGTTTGACTTAATCACGCATCGATTCACACAATGGGCAGCAAGGCGTCACACCGTGGCAATGTCGGAGTCATCTGAGCAGTCAAAGACGCCGGACATGTCGGACGGGCGCTTCCGTCTGCTCGTTGAGGCTATTTCCGATTATGCGATCTATATGCTGGATCCCACCGGCATCGTGATCAGCTGGAATCCTGGCGCCGAACGTTTCAAGGGATATTCAGCCAACGAGATCATTGGCCACCACTTTTCGCGGTTCTACAGCGAAGAGGATCAGAAAGCGGGCCTGCCGGCACGTGCACTGGCGATCGCGGCCCGGGACGGAAAATTCGAGGCGGAAGGCTGGCGTATCCGGAAAGATGGCAAGCGCTTCTGGGCCTATGTGGTCATTGATCCGATCCGCACGCCGTCGGGGGAAATTATCGGCTTTGCCAAAATCACGCGCGATCTGAGCGAACGCAAGGCGGCTGAAGAGAAGCTGCGCCTGAATGAAGAGCAGTTCAGGCTGTTGGTGCAGGGTGTCACCGACTACGCGATTTACATGCTGGACCTCGACGGCCGTGTGTCAAATTGGAATCTCGGCGCCGAAAGGATCAAGGGCTACCAGGGGCACGAAGTTATCGGCCAGCACTTCTCCAAATTCTATACCGATGAGGAGCGGGCAGCGGGTGAGCCGCAAAAGGCGTTGGACGCTGTCCAACGGGAGGGGCGGTTCGAAAGGGAAAGCTGGCGCGTCCGCAAGGACGGCACACGTTTCTGGGCGCACGTTGTCATTGACGCCATCCGCAACGACGATGGAGACATTATCGGTTACGCCAAGATCACGCGCGACATCACAGAGCGCAAGCAGGCGCAGGAGAAACTCGAAAAAGCGCGGGAGATGTCAGTGCAGTCACAGAAAATGGAGGCGATAGGCCAGCTGACGGGCGGCATCGCCCACGATTTTAACAACCTCCTGACCGCTGTGCTCGGCAGCCTCGAGCTTCTGCGCAAGCGGCTGCCGGATGATCCCAAGAGCATCGCGCTGCTGGAAAACGCAGCGCAGGGCGCGCAACGGGGCACGACACTGACCAAGCGCATGCTTGCCTTCGCGCGAAACCAGGAGCTCGAACAGGAGATCATCGATATACCGCAACTCGTGCGCGGGATGACGGATCTTCTTCAACGATCCGTTGGCGCAACGATCAGGATTGAGACGCATTTTCCGCTGGGCCTCAAGCCAGTGCTAGCGGACGCAAACCAGCTGGAGATGGCTCTCCTCAATCTCACTGTGAATGCACGCGACGCCATGCCTGAGGGCGGCGAAATTATTGTGGCTGCGCGACAGGAAATCGTCGCCGTCGGTGCCGGCAGCAGACTAAAGCCCGGTACGTATATCTGCGTTAGCGTAACCGACTCGGGCGAGGGCATGGACGCGCAAACGATGCGAAGAGCGGTGGAGCCGTTCTTTACGACCAAAGGTCTTGGCAAAGGGACGGGCCTCGGCCTGTCGATGGTGCATGGCTTTGCCGAGCAATCCGGCGGATGTTTCATTCTCCACAGCCGCAAGGGCGAGGGTACGACCGCTGAGATTTGGCTGCCGATTGCAAATACATCCGCCGCGACGCTCGGCGCTGGCCATTCGCAGACTACCCCGGCGACATTGGTTCCTTCCTTGACGATCCTAGCCGTGGACGACGACGCACTCGTCCTGATGAATACCGTCGCCATGCTCGAAGACCTTGGTCACACGGCATTCGAGGCGTATTCGGCGAAGGAAGCACTCGAGATTCTCAGGCGTGAGGATTCAGTCGACTTGGTCATTACCGATCAAGCCATGCCAAATATGAGCGGGACGCAGCTTGCCCAGGCCATCAAAATTGAATGGCCGGACATGCCGGTCGTGCTCGCAACCGGCTATGCTGATCGTGTTCCTGGCGATGAGCTCGGCCTGCCGAAACTTGCGAAGCCCTACCTCCAGCGCGATCTCGCAGAGGCCCTGCTGCGCATCAATGCCCGGCGCCGGAAGGGCAAAAGGGTCGTCCCGCTCCGCACCCGGCCCGGACCCGTGGCCTAGTCGCTGGCCAGACATAGCCGCTCACAGATACGGGACTTATCCCGAAATGTCTTAAATTTAGGGGTTTTCCAGTTCCCTACGCTGCAAAGCTCGGGCAAACTCAGCTTTACCGATTCGGACGTATCAAGGAGGCATTGACCACAATGATGTCGAAGTCCCAGCTCATTCAAGAAATCGCCGATAAGCACCCGAACAATCTATCGCGGAAGGACGTCAAAGGCGTCATCGAGTCGCTCGCGACGATTGGATACAAGGAGCTCAAGAAATCAGGGACTTTCCTTGTGCCCGGATTCGCCAAATTCGTTGTTATCAAGAAGCCGGCAACGAAAGAGCGGGCCGGCATCAATCCATTCACGAAAGAGCCAACAGTATTCAAGGCAAAGCCGGCTCGGAAGATCGTGAGGGCACGGCCGGTGAAGGCTGCCAAGGACGCAGTGGCCTAGCCACGGCGCCGTGACCGCAGCTTATCGAAACGTCACGCCTCCGGCGTGACGTTAGGTGATGTCTGTTTTACCCTCCGCAGCGGCCTTTGCCGCTTGGTGGGCGGTGACGGACTCGAACCGCCGACATCCTGCGTGTAAAGCAGGCGCTCTACCAACTGAGCTAACCGCCCAGGATCAAGTCTTGATCCATTCCGGGTCCTGCCAATATCGCGCGACCGCGCTCCGATGCAAGCGGGCAGGCGGCCTCCAAAAAGGAACGGCAGGCGAAGAGCGATTGCTCCGCGCCTGCCGCTATTCCCCGGAGGGTCGGGCAGAAAGTCGTCAGATCGACTCTTTCAATTCTTTGGACGCGCGGAAGGCGACCTTTTTGCTCGCCTTGATCTGAATCTGCTCGCCTGTCGCAGGATTGCGCCCAATGCGCGCGGCGCGTTTGCGCACCTGAAGGATACCGAGCCCGCCAATGCGGATGCGCTCGCCCTTCTTCAAAGCACTGACGATATTTCCAACCAGATCGCCGAGCACGGTCTCCGCCTGCTTCTTCGACATCTCGTGCGTTTCCGCGAGTGCCGCGGCAAGATGCTTGAGCGTGACGGTCGGTGGTGTCGGAGCTTTTCCAGGAACCATTGCCATCAGTGGACCCTCCTCTTGAATCCGCGAGCTTGGCGAAGCGCCAAACACAACGCCCGAATAGACGATTCGGGGGCGGTCTGACCATCGATTCTTCTAGGTAAATAAGGCTTTTTCGCAATTTCCGGGGGTGAGGATGCCTTTACCTTGACTTGGTATGGACCGCTCTATAACTCGAACAAACGCCCGCGGGGGCGTAGCTCAGTTGGTTAGAGCGCTGCCCTGTCACGGCAGAGGCCGCGGGTTCGAGTCCCGTCGCTCCCGCCATTTAATCAATAACTTAGCCATGGTTTCCGGCAATAAAACCGGCGCCTCTTGGTGCCGGAAATTGGCGCCCGAGGCACACCGATGACCGCCGTTCGGGCGATGTTTTTTGACGTCTTCGGGACCTTGGTTGATTGGCGAACCTCGGTTGCCCGCGAAGCCCAAAGAATCCTCAAACCGCTTGGGCATGATCTGGACTGGGCGGGCTTTGCCGATGCCTGGCGGAACGAATACCAGCCCGGAATGGAGGAAGTGCGGACAGGCCGCATCCCGTTCTGCAAGCTCGATGTCCTGCACCGTCGCAATCTCGAACGCTTCATCCCGCGCTTCGGCTTGCGCAATCTTTCGGACGATGTCCTGCACGAACTCACGCTCGCCTGGCACCGGCTCGATGCCTGGCCCGATGTGACGGCGGCACTCAAACAACTCAGGGCAAAATTTCTGCTCGCGCCCGTCTCGAACGGAAACATCTCGCTGATGGTCGATCTTGCGCGCCGCAATGATTTTTCGTGGGACGCAATTCTCGGTGCGGAAGTTGCTGGCGACTACAAACCCAAGCCGCGCGTTTATCTCGCGGCCTGCGAGGCATTTGATCTCAAACCGGCGCAATGCATGATGGTGGCAGCCCACAGCAGCGATCTTGCGGCTGCAGCGGCATGCGGCTTACGCACGGGCCACATTGCACGGCCGGACGAGCACGGCCCCGGCACCGGCGAATCCGCACCGACGGTGCTGGTCGATGTTGCCGGTACCGATTTGCTCGATCTGGCGAGGAAGCTGGGCGTCTAGCAATTGTCGTCGCCGGGCTTGCTCGACTTCCTATTGTGACCTCGCTTAGGCTGGCAATGCCGTGCGTCCCTGATCGGGATGCCCGGCACAAGGCCGGGCATGATAAATGAGAGGCCTCAGCCTTTGTACACGGGTTCGGGCTGCGAAAAAAAGCTCGCCAGGATGTGGTAGACCATCATGTAGTTCTTCTGCTGGAAGCTTGCGTGCGAAATGCCGGACATGACGGTGAATTGCTTGTCCGGGTTCGGCAGCTTCTCGAAGAATTTCATCAAGTCCTGAAGCGAGGCGATGCCATCATGCTGGCCGCGCATGACCAGCGTCGGCGCCTTGATCTTTTCCGGATCAACCACCGGCAGTCGTGAGCACATGTCGACGTAAGTGCCGGTCGGCACGGAATCATCGAGCGCGGTCACCGCATCAGCGAAGGCTTCGATCACCTTGCGTTCGGCCGTGTCCGGATGATCGCGATCGAATACTGAATGAATGAAAGCCTTGTCGATCGGACGGCGGTTCTTCGTCTGAAATTCGGGAAGCTTCTTGCGGCGCTGCTCAAGCGTGGGCGAGCCTTCGCCGGTCCACACCATGGCATCGAGCGCCAGGCGGGCCACCATCTCGGGATGACGTTCCGCAAACATGGCTGCTCGCAGGGCGCCCGAGGAAATGCCGTAAACCAGGAAGGGCCGTTTGCCGCGCAACTTTTGGATATAAAGGGCGGCGGCGTAACAGTCGTCGGCACCTTGCGAAATGGGCGCGTTGTTGTCGCGATCCTTGGTCGAGCGGCCGTATCCCTCCATGTCGACGCACCAGCAGTCGAAGCCGAGGCGGGCGAAATGATCCATCGCCGAAGAATCGGGCCGCCCCGGAACCTGCAGATCGAAGGTCGGCTGCGATGCCATCGACGAACCATGCACGAACAGGATCGGGCCGCGTGTCTTGGCCGGGTCACCTGCGCATTTTTCGAACAGGAACAGCTTCACGCCGCCGTCTTTTGTCGTCCAATGTTCTTCACCCTTGATCGCTGCGGCCGGCTTGCTCATTTCGTTCATCGGTCACCCATACTGGCTACTGAACTAGTTGATTGGTGGAATGTGATTGGCCTTGATGACATTCGCCCATTTGGCAACCTGCGCATCCATGAAGGTTTTGAATTCGGGCTGTGTCATCACGATCGGGCTCGCGCCGGTCTTTTCCCAGGCCTCCTTGATGTCGGGCCGTGCCAGGATCTTGCTGATCTCGGTGCTGAGCTTGTCAACGATCGGCTGCGGCGTTCCGGCGGGCGCCATGAATCCTACCCACAAGGTCGCCTGGAACCCGGGGACACCGGCTTCCGCGATGGTCGGGACGTCCGGCAGAATAGCTGAGCGCGTGGTGCCGCTGGTCCCCAGCGCGCGCACCAGCCCCGCCTTGATCATCGGGGCCATTGTTGGGACCGAATCAAACAGGATCTGGATTTGCCCGCTAAGAATGTCGTTGCGGGCTCCGGTCGAGCCTTTGTAGGGCACATGCACGATGTCGATCCCGGTGAGGTTCTTCAGTAGCTCGCCGGCCATGTGATAGTTCGAGCCGGGTCCCGACGAGCCGTAATTAATGCTGCCCGGCTTGGCGCGGGCGAGCGCCAGCAATTCGCCGAGGTTCTTGGCCGGCACCGATGGATGCACGACGAGAACGAGGTCGGTGTCGATCAATGGCGCGACCGGCACCAGGTCGCGCATCAGTTGATATTGCTTGTGGCCGTAGAGCGTTTCGTTGACCGTCTGCGTGCCCGACACCATCAGCAGCGTGTAGCCATCGGGCGCCGCCTTGGCGACCACCTCGGTTCCGATGGTGGTACCGGCACCCGGGCGATTTTCCATAACGAAAGTCTGGTGCAGCGACTTGCGCAATTCTTCCGCGATAGCGCGGGCATAAACGTCGGTCGGGCCGCCGGCGCCGAACGGGACGATCACCTTGACCGGCCTTGATGGGTATTCATCGGCCTTGGCGGGCAGCGTCGTAACGATGACCGCGCCAGCCAGCGCAAGAAGGGCCGAAAAATGTCGCAGAAGCTTCATGCTGTTTCCCAAATTCATGCGGTTGCCGCCGCCCGCGCCGACTATCGAGGGCGGTTCGCGCCGCTGTCAATCGTGGGGAATATTCCCCGTAGATTAGGTCTGCGATCGCTCGTGGATGCCGCCCAAGGTTGGCTTGCCACCCCAACACCGCTGCGCTAAGCCTCGGTCGCTCCCGTCCTGGAGGCTTTTCCATACAAGTGAAGGCCTGGTTGTGCGGGGTCACCGGCGCCTTTCGGGCTGCCGATCAGTCCGAGGCGGGCGTATATCGGGGTAGGCCGGGGCTGTACGCTTGAGGTCGCGATGAGCGCATTGCTGCTGGATTACCTGCCATTGGTTGTCTTCATCGCGGTCGCGCTCGTCATCGGGCTGGCGCTGCTGATTGCTCCCTTCATCGTCGCGTACAAGCAGCCGGATCCCGAAAAGCTGTCCGCCTACGAGTGTGGTTTCAACGCCTTCGACGATGCGCGCATGAAATTCGACGTGCGCTTCTACCTGGTGGCGATTCTTTTCATCATTTTCGACCTCGAGGTGAGCTTCCTATTCCCGTGGGCGATTGTGTTCCGAAAAATCGGCCTTTTCGGCTTCTGGTCGATGATGGTGTTCCTTGGCGTTCTCACCATCGGCTTCATATATGAGTGGAAGAAGGGGGCGCTGGAATGGGATTGATCTGCCCATGACACTGGTCGCACCCGCGCCAAAAGGCATTCTCGATCCGAACACCGGCAAGCCGGTCGGTTCGGACGACGCATTCTTCGTCGGCGTAAACGCCGAGCTCGCGGACAAGGGCTTCATTGTCACGGCCGCCGATGACTTGGTTACCTGGGCGCGCACCGGCTCGCTGATGTGGATGACGTTCGGTCTCGCGTGTTGCGCCGTCGAGATGATGCAAATGTCGATGCCGCGCTACGACGCCGAGCGTTTCGGTTTTGCGCCACGTGCGTCGCCGCGGCAATCAGACGTGATGATCGTCGCCGGAACGCTGACCAACAAAATGGCCCCGGCGCTGCGCAAGGTCTACGACCAAATGCCCGAGCCCCGTTACGTGATTTCGATGGGATCATGCGCCAATGGCGGCGGCTATTATCACTATTCGTACTCTGTGGTGCGCGGCTGCGATCGCATTGTGCCGGTCGACATCTATGTGCCCGGCTGTCCGCCGACGGCGGAGGCGCTGTTGTACGGTGTGATGCTGTTGCAGAAGAAAATTCGCCGTACAGGCACGATCGAGCGGTAGCCGGCCATGCGCATGACCGACATCCCGTTTGGAACGACCGACTGGACGAGCATCGAGCCGACCACGCACAGCGGCGATGCGGGCGTCGCCACCTGGCGTACGCGCCAGTTCGGCGACATCCGCGTACGGATGGTCGACTATTCACCCGGCTACGTCGCCGACCACTGGTGCGAAAAGGGCCACATAATTTTCTGCGTCAACGGCGAGCTCACCACCAAGTTGAAGGACGGCCGGACGTTCACGCTCACACCCGGCATGAGCTATCAGGTGGCCGACGGCATCGACGCCCATCGGTCGCAGACCGCGCGCGGCGCGCGTCTATTCATTGTGGACTGACATGGACGAAGGTCTCGACAGGCTTGGCCAGACGATCAAGGCGGCGTTGCCGGCATCGATCACCGGTTACGAAGTCACGCGCGGCGAATTGACCGTCAGCGCGAAGGCCGCAGACCTTATCAAGGTTGTCGCCTTTCTTCGCGACGATCCGGCCTGCCAGTTCATCAACATCATCGACATTACCGCGGTCGATTGGCCGACGCGCGAGCAGCGCTTCGATGTCGTCTATCACTTCATGTCACCGCGACTGAACCAGCGCGTGCGGCTCAAGGTCGCGACCGATGAAACGACCCCGGTACCGTCGCTGATCGACCTGTTCCGCGGCGCTGATTGGTTCGAGCGCGAGACTTACGATCTCTATGGCGTGCTGTTCACCGGCCATCCCGACATGCGGCGTATCCTTACCGACTACGGTTTCGAAGGGCATCCGTTACGCAAGGATTTTCCGCTCACCGGTTTCGTCGAGGTGCGATACGACGACGAGCAGAAGCGCGTAGTCTACGACAAGGTCTCGTTGGCGCAGGAATTCCGCAGCTTCGATTTCCTGTCACCGTGGGAAGGTACGGATTACGTGCTGCCCGGCGACGAAAAGGCGAAGACTGAAGGAAAGGGGTCGTGAGCATGAAGCCGACCCTGCAGTCCGGTCTCAAGCATTCGTTCTCCTACGTGGTCCCGGAGAACAAGACCGTGCCCTACACCTATCCGGAATCGCCGATCATCGCTGCGATGCCGAAGGTATTTGCAACCGGATTTATGATTGTGCTGATGGAATGGGCCTGCGCACAATTGCTCGATCAGCACCTCGACGCCGGCGAAGGCAGCCTTGGTACTCATGTCGACGTGTCGCATTTGGCCGCGACCCCGCCCGGCATGACCGTGAAAGTCGATGTGGAGATTCTTGAGGTGAAGGGCCGCAAGATCGTGTTCAAGGTGCGTGCCCATGATGGCATGGACCTGATCGGCGACGGGCGTCACGAGCGCGTCGTCGTGGCCTGGGATCGGTTCAACGCCAAAGTCGCGGAGAAGGCAAAGTCGGCAGCGGAGCTGGTAAGCTGATGGCCGAAACCGCGGTACGCAATTTCACAATCAATTTCGGGCCGCAGCATCCGGCCGCGCATGGCGTGCTGCGGCTTGTCCTCGAACTCGACGGTGAGGTGGTGGAGCGCGTGGACCCGCATATCGGCCTGCTCCATCGCGGAACCGAGAAGCTGATCGAGGCCAAGACCTATTTGCAGGCGGTGCCCTATTTTGATCGGCTCGATTATGTCGCGCCGATGAACCAGGAGCACGCGTTCTGCCTGGCCGTGGAAAAACTTCTCGCCATCCAGGTGCCAAAGCGCGCGCAATTGATCCGGGTGCTCTATTCCGAGATTGGTCGCTTGCTGTCGCACCTGCTCAACGTGACCACCCAAGCGATGGACGTTGGTGCACTGACGCCGCCGCTCTGGGGCTTCGAAGAGCGCGAGAAGCTGATGGTGTTCTACGAGCGCGCATCCGGCTCGCGCATGCACGCGGCCTATTTCCGGCCGGGGGGCGTGCATCAGGACCTGCCGCCGAAGTTGATCGACGATATTGACGCGTTTTGCGATCCATTCCTCAAAGTGGTCGGCGATCTTGACGCTTTGTTGACCGGCAATCGCATCTTCAAACAGCGCAATGTCGATATCGGCGTCGTCTCGCTTGCCGATGCATGGAATTGGGGTTTCTCGGGCGTGATGGTGCGCGGTTCGGGTGCAGCCTGGGATTTGCGCAAGGCGCAGCCCTACGAATGTTATTCCGAACTCGAATTCGATATTCCGATCGGCAAGAACGGTGACTGTTTCGATCGCTATCTCATCCGCATGGAAGAGATGCGCCAGTCGGTTAAGATCATGAAGCAGTGCCTGGACAAGTTGCGCTCGACGGCGGGGCAAGGCCCGGTCACCGTCGATGACCACAAGATCGTTCCGCCCAAACGTGGAGAGATGAAGCGCTCGATGGAAGCGCTGATTCATCACTTCAAGCTTTACACAGAGGGCTACCACGTGCCGGCCGGCGAGGTTTATGCGTCGGTCGAAGCGCCGAAGGGGGAGTTCGGCGTCTATCTCGTCGCCGACGGCACCAACAAGCCTTACAAATGCAAGATCCGCGCGCCTGGCTTCGCGCACCTGCAGGCCATGGATTTTCTGTGCCGCGGCCACATGCTGGCCGACGTGTCCGCCATTCTTGGATCGATCGATATTGTGTTCGGGGAGGTCGACCGATGAGCGTGCGCCGTCTTGCTCCGCCCGAGCTGCAGCCGAAGGAATTTTCCTTCAGCAAGGACAATCTCGCCTGGGCGAAGGAGCAAGTGAAGAAATACCCCGAAGGCCGTCAGCAATCGGCGATCATTCCGCTGCTATGGCGCGCGCAGGAGCAGGCCGGCGGCTGGCTGCCGGAGGCGGCGATCCGCCACGTTTCTGATTTCCTCGGCATGGCGCACATCCGCGCGCTCGAGGTGGCGACCTTCTACACGATGTTCAATCTGCAACCGGTAGGAAAATTCCACGTGCAGCTTTGCGGTACGACGCCGTGCCGGCTGCGCGGCGCCGACGATCTGGAGAAAGTGTGCCGCAAACGCATCGGCGAGCAGGGTGACGTCACCAAAGACGGTAAATTCTCCTGGGTCGAGGTCGAATGCCTCGGCGCTTGCGTCAATGCGCCGATGGCGCAGATCAACTACGACTATTACGAGGACCTCACCGCCGACAGCTTCAGCAAAGTGCTGGACGATCTCGGCGCCGGCAAGAAAGTGAAGCCTGGACCGCAGGTCGACCGGCAACTCTCGGCGCCGGTTGGTGGTGCGACAACGCTCAAGGAAAAGGCGTGATGCTGGCTGACAAAGATCGCGTCTTTCGAAATCTGTACGGCCGGCACGACTGGGGCATCAAGGGCGCGCGTGCGCGCGGCGCCTGGGACGGCACCAAGGCCATTCTGGAAAAAGGGCGTGATGTCATCATCGAAGAGGTGAAGACCTCGGGCCTGCGCGGGCGTGGAGGTGCCGGTTTCCCGACCGGGCTCAAATGGTCGTTCATGCCGAAAAAATCGGACGGCCGCCCGCATTATCTGGTCGTCAATGCCGACGAGTCGGAGCCGGGCACCTGCAAGGACCGCGAGATCATGCGGCACGATCCGCATCTGCTGGTCGAAGGTTGCCTGATTGCGGGTTTCGCGATGGGCGCGAATGTCGGCTACATTTATGTGCGTGGCGAGTTCATCCGCGAGCGTGAACGTCTTCAGGCCGCCATCGATGAAGCCTATGACGCCAAGCTGATCGGAAAGAATAACGTCAACGGCTGGGACTTCGATCTCTACGTCCACCACGGCGCCGGCGCCTATATCTGCGGCGAGGAAACCGCGCTGCTGGAAAGCCTCGAAGGCAAGAAGGGCCAGCCGCGCCTGAAACCGCCGTTCCCGGCCAATGTGGGTCTCTACGGCTGCCCGACGACAGTGCAGAACGTTGAATCGATTGCGGTCGTGCCGGACATCATGCGGCGCGGCGCCACATGGTTTGCCGGCATTGGCCGCCCGAACAACACCGGCACCAAGCTGTTCTGCATCTCCGGTCACGTCGAGCGACCATGCAATGTGGAAGAAGCCATGGGCATTCCGCTGCGCGAGCTCGTCGAAGCCCATGCCGGGGGCGTACGCGGCGGCTGGGACAATCTGCTCGCGGTCATTCCGGGGGGCTCGTCGATGCCGCTGGTTCCCGCCGGCAAGGACCAGGCCGACAGCCTGTTGATGGATTTCGACGGCTGCCGCGACAAGAAATCCGCGCTCGGTACGGCGGCGGTGATCGTCATGGACAAGTCGACAGACATTGTTCGCGCCATGGCGCGCATCTCATATTTCTACAAGCACGAGAGCTGCGGCCAGTGCACGCCGTGCCGCGAAGGCATGGGCTGGATGTGGCGCGTGTTGACCCGCATGGCGGAAGGCCGCGCGCAGAAACGCGAGATCGACATGCTGATGCAGGTCACCCAGCAGATCGAAGGCCATACCATTTGTGCGTTCGGCGATGGCGCCGCCTGGCCGGTGCAAGGCCTGCTACGGCACTTCCGTCCGGAAATCGAGCGGCGAATCGACGAATACACGCGCAATGCCGACAGCCATTCTGGCTCCATTGGCGCGGTGCGCGAGGCGGCGGAGTGACGCGATGAACGACGCCCGCCATCTTGCCCAGTTCAACATCGCGCGGGTCCGGTATCCGCTCGAGGACCCGCGCATGGCTGAATTTGTCGACAATGTCGATCGGGTAAACAAACTGGCGGAACAGATCGACGGCTTTGTGTGGCGTCTGCAGGATGCGAGCGGGCACGCCATGCACATGACGGTCTATGACGATCCGCGTATCCTGCCAAACCTCACCGTTTGGCAAAATGTCGAAGCGCTGGAGCGCTTCGTTTGGCAGACGCTGCATCGGCGTTTCTACGGCCGCCGCCGCGAATGGTTCGAGCCGATCGAGACGCCGCTGGTGTTGTGGTGGATTCCGGCCGGACATCGGCCCGATCTGGCGGAAGGTGTTGCGCGCCTTGATCACCTCAAGACGCGTGGCGCGAGTGAATATTCATTCGGCTGGGAGAACATCCCGGCTGCACGGATTTGGAAGACGGCGCGTTGTGAAAACCCGAGTGAGCATGCGGCATGAACGCACTAGAAAATTGTGGGCGGGACCTGCAACCCGTGGAGCACGATCATGACCTTCGAGAACAAGAACTTGCGCTGCAAGGATTGCAGGTTCTGGTGGCCGACGGCGGAGGGGACCGGAAATGATCCAAGCCGCGATCGTTCGCTCCTTGGCCAATGCCGGCGTCGTGCGCCGCCGGCTGCGTCTGTCGATAAGCCCGACCACGGCAAGCACTATCCGTCCTGGGCAACGACCAGGCGGGAAGACTGGTGCGGCGAGCACGAGCACATTCTGCACTGATGCGTGGACGAACTCAGGAAAATGACCAAAGTCATTGTTGACGGCAAAGAGATTGACGTTCCGCCGGAGTATACGCTGCTCCAGGCATGCGAAGCCGCGGGCGCGGAAATCCCGCGTTTCTGTTTCCACGAACGCCTCTCGATTGCCGGCAATTGCCGTATGTGCCTGATCGAGGTGGTCGGCATACCAAAACCCCAGGCCTCCTGCGCGATGGGCGTCAAGGATTTGCCGCCAAACAAAGACGGCTCGCCGAAGATCCTCAATACGAAGACGCCGATGGTGAAGAAGGCGCGCGAAGGCGTGATGGAATTCCTGCTGATCAATCATCCGCTCGATTGCCCGATCTGCGACCAGGGCGGCGAATGCGATCTGCAGGACCAGGCCATGGCCTATGGCGTGGACGCCAGCCGCTACAGCGAGAACAAACGCGCGGTCGAGGACAAATATATCGGTCCGCTGGTCAAGACGATCATGACGCGCTGCATCCATTGCACGCGCTGTATCCGCTTTGCGACCGAAGTGGCCGGTGTCCCCGAACTCGGCGCCATCGGCCGCGGCGAGGACATGGAGATCACCACCTATCTCGAGCAGGCGATGACCTCGGAGCTGCAAAGCAACGTGGTCGATCTCTGCCCGGTCGGCGCGCTCACGTCCAAGCCCTATGCGTTCGCGGCGCGGCCCTGGGAACTGGGCAAGACGCAGTCGATCGACGTGATGGATGCCGTCGGCTCCGCGATCCGGATCGACTCGCGCGGGCGCGAGGTCATGCGCATTCTGCCGCGCGCCAACGAGGACGTGAACGAAGAGTGGATTTCGGACAAGACGCGTCACGTGGTCGATGGTCTGCGGACGCAGCGGCTTGACCAGCCTTACGTGCGTGGCAGCGGACGATTACAGCCAGCCTCGTGGAAAGAAGCCTTCTCGGTCATCGCCGGTCGCGTGAAAGCAAGCGGCGGTAAGCGCATCGGCGCAATTGTTGGCGATCTCGCCGGCGCCGAGGAAATGTTCGCGCTCAAGGAGCTGATGAGCCGCCTCGGCAGCGCCAACATCGATGCGCGGCAGGATGGCTCGGTGATCGATCCGAAGTGGGGCCGGGCATCGTATCTGTTCAACGCAACGATCGCCGGGATCGAACAGGCCGACGCGCTGCTTATCATTGGTTCGAATCCGCGCCGCGAGGCCGCTGTGCTCAATTCGCGCATTCGCAAGCGCTGGCGGGCCGGCAATTTCCCCATCGGGCTGATCGGCGAAAAGGCCGATCTCACATATAAATATGATTATCTCGGTGCCGGCGCGGACACGGTCGCAAATTTCGGTGACAGCAAATTCGCGGAAGCGCTGAAGGCGGCCGAGCGCCCGCTGATCCTTCTGGGCGCCGGGGCGCTGGCGCGCAAGGACGGCGCAGCGATTGCGTCGCTGGCCGCCAAGACGGCCGCCGAGTTCGGGGCGATCAAGGACGGCTGGAACGGTTTTTCAGTTTTGCAGAGCGCCGCTTCGCGTGTGGGTGCGCTCGATCTCGGCCTGGTGCCGGGTGCGGGTGGCGCCGACGCGGCGCAAATGGCGGCGGGCGCCGTCGACGTATTGTTTCTGCTGGGCGCCGACGAGATCGAGGTTCAGCCTGGTCCCTGTGTTGTTTATATTGGTACGCATGGGGACCGCGGTGCGCACCGCGCCGATGTCATTCTGCCGGGCGCGGCCTATCCCGAGAAATCGGCGATTTACGTCAACACCGAAGGCCGCGTGCAAATGGCGAACCGCGCGGCATTTCCGCCCGGTGAAGCACGCGAGGACTGGGCGATCCTGCGTGCCTTGTCCGACGTGCTTGGTCAGAAACTTCCTTATGACTCGCTGAACGCATTGCGGCAGGCGATGTTCGCCGCGCATCCGCATCTAATGCGCATCAACGAGATTGCGGCAGGCGATGCCGCCGATATCAAGACTCTCGCCAAGCTTGGCGGTACAGCCGACAAGACGCCGCTGCGCTCGTCAGTGGCGGATTTCTACTTCACCAACGCGATTGCGCGCGCCTCCGCCATCATGGCGGAATGTTCGGCCCTGGCGCATGCGGCAGCCAAGACCGCGGCGGAGTAGGGCACATGATGGATTTCTTTTGGACGTACCTCTGGCCGCTGATCATCATCGTGTTTGAATCGGTGGTTTTGCTGGTGGTCCTGCTGGTCGCCGTCGCTTACGTCCTGCTGGCCGACCGTAAGATCTGGGCTGCCGTGCAAATCAGGCGCGGACCCAATGTCGTCGGGCCCTGGGGCCTGTTTCAATCCTTCGCAGACCTGCTGAAATTCGTGGTCAAGGAGCCGGTGATCCCCGCCGGGGCGAACAAAGGCGTGTTCCTGTTGGCGCCGCTGATCTCGTGCGTGCTGGCGCTGGCGGCCTGGGCTGTGATCCCGGTCAACGCGAAATGGGTGATCGCCGACATTAATGTCGGTGTGCTCTACATTTTCGCGATCTCGTCACTGATGGTCTACGGCATCATCATGGCGGGCTGGGCGTCGAATTCGAAATACGCGTTTTTGGCTGCGGTGCGTTCGGCAGCGCAAATGGTGTCGTATGAAGTCTCGATCGGCTTTGTCATCATCACGGTGCTGCTGTGTGCCGGCTCGCTCAATCTCTCGGCCATCGTGCAGGCGCAAGACGGCCCCTATGGATTCCTGAATTGGTACTGGCTGCCGCTGTTTCCGATGTACGTCGTATTCTTCGTTTCGGCGTTGGCGGAAACCAACCGGCCGCCGTTCGATCTTGTGGAGGCGGAATCCGAGCTGGTAGCCGGCTTCATGGTTGAATACGGCTCGACGCTCTACATGATGTTCATGCTCGGCGAGTACGTGGCGATCTGCACCATGTGCGCCATGGCCACCATTTTCTTCCTGGGTGGCTGGTTGTCGCCGATTCCCTACCCGCCCTTCACCTGGGTTCCGGGCGTCGTGTGGTTCACCATCAAGGCGTCGGGGTTCTTCTTTTTGATCGCCATGGCCAAGGCCATGGTTCCACGTTATCGCTACGATCAGCTCATGCGGCTCGGCTGGAAGGTGTTCCTGCCGCTGTCGCTGGCGATGGTGGCGATTGTCGCCGCCGTCATCCAGTACGGCGACCTGGCAAAAGCGGCGATGAAGTGAGGATGCGATGAGACTCGATCGCGCGGCCAAAGGCCTGTTCCTGATGGAGTTCGTGACCGGCTTCGTGCTGGCCATGCGCTATTTCTTCAAGCCAAAGGCCACACTTAATTATCCCTTCGAGAAGGGACCGATTTCGCCGCGCTTCCGTGGCGAGCACGCGCTGCGCCGTTATCCCAACGGCGAAGAGCGCTGCATTGCCTGCAAGCTGTGCGAAGCGATCTGCCCGGCGCAGGCGATCACCATCGAGGCGGGGCCTCGCCGCAACGACGGCACGCGCCGCACCACGCGCTACGACATCGACATGGTGAAGTGCATCTACTGTGGACTGTGCCAGGAAGCCTGCCCGGTGGATGCGATTGTCGAAGGCCCGAATTTCGAATTCGCCACCGAGACCCGCGAGGAGCTCTATTACGACAAGGAGCGCCTGCTGGCGAACGGGGACCGCTGGGAGCGTGAGATCGCCAAGAATCTCGCGCTCGATGCGCCTTACAGGTGACGGCGATGAAAATGACCTGCCGTTTCCATCGCCGTCATGGCCGGGCTTGTCCCGGCCATCCCGGTTATTCGCGCAATGCGTCCCTAAGCGGGATGGCCGGCACAAGGTCTGTGCTCGGGCCGGCCGAAGGCCGGACCCGAGTGCCGGGCATGACGAATGAGAGCGTGGAGCGCAATTCATGATTGTCGCCGCGCTTTTCTTTTATCTCTTTGCCGGCATCTGCGTGGCGAGTGCCGTCATGGTGGTTGCAGCGCGCAATCCAGTGCACTCGGTGCTCTATCTCATCCTCGCCTTTGTGAATGCCGCCGGGCTGTTCGTGATGATGGGCGCCGAATTCCTCGCCATGATCCTGATCGTGGTCTATGTCGGCGCGGTCGCCGTGCTCTTCCTGTTCGTGGTGATGATGCTCGACGTCGACTTTGCCGAGCTTAAGCAGGGCGTGTTGCAATTTTTGCCGATTGGCATGCTGATCGGCGGAATTTTCCTGGCCGAGTTGCTGCTCGTCGTGGGTGCTTGGGCGATCGGGCCGGGGATTCCGCAAGCGATCACTGCACCAATCCCTACCAATATTTCAAACACCGAGGCGATCGGCCTCGTGCTCTATACGCGCTATGTCTATTTCTTTGAAGCGGCAGGCATGATCCTGCTTGTCGCCATGGTTGGCGCGATTGTGCTGACGCTGCAGCATCGCCCGCGCGTGCGCCGTCAGGATATCGGCGAGCAGGTTGCGCGCAAGCCTTCGGCATCCATCGAAGTGGTGAAAGTGCGTTCGGGTCAGGGTCTGGGGAGCAACACATGACCATTGGCCTTGGACATTATCTTTCGGTCGCCGCCATCCTGTTCACGCTGGGGATCTTCGGCATTTTCCTCAATCGCAAGAACGTCATCATCATATTGATGTCGATCGAGTTGATCCTGCTCGCGGTCAACATCAATCTCGTCGCGTTCTCCACGCATCTTGGCGACATCACCGGACAGATCTATGCGCTGCTGGTGCTCACTGTGGCGGCAGCGGAGGCGGCCATCGGGCTTGCCATCCTGGTCGTTTACTACCGCAATCGCGGATCGATCGCGGTTGAAGACATTAATCTGATGAAAGGCTGAGGCGCGTGTATCAGGCGATCGTCTTTCTTCCTCTTCTGGGCGCCATTCTGGCCGGCATGATCGCGCTTGCTGGCGCGCGCGCGCGTTTCCCCGGAAAAGGCCCTGCGGCGGGTGGTGAGGACCATGCAACAGACCATGGCGGGCACCACGGGGGTTCCGGTGTGCATGGTGGCGGCGTCATTCACTCTTCGCATCATGAAGCAGAAGAGCATGAGCCTGCGGCCGTAGGATCGCGCACGGCCGAGCTGATTACGACGACGCTTTTGCTGATCTGCATGATCCTGTCATGGATTGCGTTGGTCGATGTCGGGTTTGCGCACCACGACATGCGTGTGCCGCTGTTCACCTGGATGGCCGCCGGCGACCTCAAGGTCGATTGGTCCCTGCGCATCGATACGCTCACGGCGGTCATGCTGGTGGTGGTGAATACCGTTTCGGCCTTCGTGCATCTGTATTCGATCGGCTACATGCACGAGGACCCGTACCGGCCGCGTTTCTTCAGCTACCTGTCCTTTTTCACTTTCGCGATGCTGACGTTGGTGACGGCGGACAACCTGGTCCAGCTGTTCTTCGGCTGGGAAGGCGTGGGATTGGCGAGCTATTTGCTGATCGGCTTCTGGTACCACAAGCCGGAGGCGAACGCGGCTGCGATCAAGGCCTTCATCGTCAACCGCGTCGGCGATTTCGGCTTCGCTCTCGGCATCTTCGCGGTGTTCATGCTTACGGGCGCGATCGATTTTGAAACCATATTCGCGCAGGCGCCAGCGCTCACCGGCAAGATGATCAACTTCTTCGGTTGGCAGGCCGACGCGCTGACACTCACTTGCCTGTTCCTTTTCATGGGTGCGATGGGCAAGTCGGCGCAGTTCCTGCTGCACACCTGGCTGCCCGACGCCATGGAAGGCCCGACCCCGGTCTCCGCCCTGATCCACGCCGCCACCATGGTGACCGCGGGCGTGTTCATGGTCGCGCGGCTGTCGCCACTGTTCGAGCTTGCACCGAATGCGCAAGCGTTTGTGACCTTGGTCGGCGCGACCACCGCCATTTTCGCCGCCACCATCGGGCTCGTGCAGAACGACATCAAACGTATCGTCGCCTACTCAACCTGTTCGCAGCTTGGTTACATGTTTGTGGCGATGGGGGTGGGGGCCTACTCGGTGGGCATGTTCCATCTGTTCACCCATGCCTTCTTCAAAGCGCTGCTGTTCCTTGGTTCCGGTTCTGTGATCCATGCGATGCATCATGAGCAGGACATCCGCCACATGGGCGGGCTGAAGGATCGAATCCCATACACGTACATCGTGATGATCGTCGGCACACTGGCGCTCACCGGTTTCCCGCTCACGGCCGGCTACTTCTCGAAGGATGCGATCATCGAGGCCGCCTATGTCGGCAAAAATCCGCTGGCGCTCTACGCATTCATCTGCACGGTGGCGGCTGCGCTGCTCACGTCGTTCTATTCATGGCGGTTGATCTTCAAAACCTTCCACGGTGAGCCGCATGATCGCCAGCACTGGAAGGACGCGCATGAGAGTCCGATGGTGATGCTGATCCCGCTTGGCTTCCTCGCCATTGGATCAATTCTCGCTGGATTGCCGTTCAAGGAAATCTTCGCCGGTCACGGAGTCGAAGGCTTCTTCCGCGAGTCGCTCACTTTCGCCAAAAGCAACACCGTGCTCGAAGACATGCACCACGTGCCGTTGCAGATTGGGATTCTGCCGACCGTGATGATGGCTCTTGGCTTCGTCATCGCGTGGCAGTTCTACATTCGCCGCCCCGACATTCCGGTCGAGCTCGCGCGTCAGCACGACTGGCTTTATCGCTTCCTGCTCAACAAGTGGTACTTCGACGAGTTGTATGACCTGATCTTCGTGCGACCGATCAAATGGATTGGCCGCGAGCTTTGGAAGAAGGGTGACGGCTGGCTGATCGACGGCTTTGGACCGGATGGCGTGTCCGCCCGCGTCCTCGACGTGACGCGCAATGTGGTGCGATTGCAGACCGGATATCTCTATCACTACGCCTTCGCCATGCTGATTGGCGCAGCCGCCTTCATCACCTGGTTTATGTTCGCGGTGCGCTAGCAGGAAAAACGATGAATTTGAATTGGCCCATTCTCTCGGTCGTAACGTTCCTGCCGCTCTTCGGAGCGGTGCTCATCATGGTGATGGTGCGCGGGAACGAGCGGCTGGCCCGCGGGACCGCGCGCTGGATCTCGCTGTGGACCACACTTGTAACTTTCGCATTCTCACTGGTCATGGTCTGGCGCTTTGACGCGAGTTCGCCGGAATTCCAGTTCGTCGAGAAATACAACTGGCTCGGCATTGCCTCCTATCACATGGGCGTTGATGGCATTTCGCTGCCCTTCGTGATCCTCACCACGGCGCTGATGCCGATCTGCATTCTGGCGAGCTGGACCGCGATCCAGACGCGCGTGAAGGAATACATGATCGCTTTCCTGGTGCTGGAGACCCTGATGGTCGGCACTTTCTCGGCGCTCGACCTGGTGCTGTTCTATCTGTTCTTCGAGGGCGGATTGATCCCGATGTTCCTGATCATCGGCGTCTGGGGCGGTCCGCGCCGGGTCTATGCCAGCTTCAAGTTCTTCCTGTACACGTTGCTCGGTTCGGTCCTGATGCTGCTCGCCATCATGGCGATGTATTGGGAGGCCGGCACCACAGATATCGTGACGCTGCTGCGCCACGGATTCCCGCTCGGCTTGCAGAAATGGGCGTGGCTCGCGTTCTTCGCCTCGTTCGCGGTGAAGATGCCGATGTGGCCGGTGCACACCTGGTTGCCGGACGCGCATGTCGAGGCGCCGACCGCGGGCTCGGTTATTCTGGCCGCCATACTGCTGAAGATGGGTGGCTACGGATTCCTGCGATTCTCGCTGCCGATGTTTCCGTCCGCCAGCCACGACTTCGCGCCGCTGATCTTCACGCTCTCCGTCGTTGCCATCATCTACACCTCGCTGGTGGCGCTGATGCAGGAGGACGTGAAGAAGCTGATCGCTTATTCGTCCGTCGCGCACATGGGCTTCGTCACCATGGGCATTTTCGCCGCCACGACGCAGGGCGTCGCCGGGGGCATCTTCCAGATGATCTCCCACGGCATCGTGTCCGGCGCGCTCTTCCTCTGCGTCGGCGTGGTCTATGACCGCATGCACACGCGCGAGATCGCGGCCTATGGCGGACTGGTCAACCGCATGCCGGTCTACGCCTTCGTCTTCATGGTGTTTACGCTGGCCAATGTCGGCCTGCCGGGGACATCCGGGTTCATCGGCGAATTCCTGTCGCTGATCGGCACCTTCAAGACCAACATTCCGGTCGCGACCATCGCTACGTTCGGCGTGATCCTCTCGGCGGCCTACGCCCTATGGCTTTACCGCAAGATGATCTTCGGCAACCTGAAGCCGGCGCTCGAAGGCATCCGCGACATTGGTTGGCGAGAAAGCGTCATTTTTGCGCCGCTGGTCATTCTAACAATCCTGTTCGGTGTGGCGCCCAAGCCGGTGCTCGACATGTCATCAGCGGCCGTCGCTCAGCTGCTCGACAATTACAACCATGCTATCGCCGCCGCCAAAACGGCAGCGTTGCTTGCCCAATGAGTCCCGTGATGCAGGTGCTGCAAAATTCAGGACTGATGCCGCTATTGCCCGAGTTCGTGCTCGCGATCGGGGCTATGGTGATGCTGATGTTCGGCGTGGCCGTCGGTCAGGGCCCGCGCGGTGCGGCCATCGTCAATGCGTTCTGCATTGCCGTCCTGGTGCTCGCCGGCTTTGCCGTGGCGATGATGCCGCCGGGGCGGGTGTCATTGTTCGATGGCAGCTTCGTCATCGATGATTATGCACGTTTTCTGAAATTGCTCACGCTCACGGGGTCGGCGGGCGCGTTGGTGCTTTCGCTCGATTATCTGACGCTCGAAAAAGAGCAGAAATTCGAATATGGTCCGCTGTTTTTGCTCGCCACGCTTGGCATGTTGATGCTGATCTCGGCGTCGGACTTGATCGCGCTCTATCTCGGCCTCGAGCTGATGAGCCTGCCGCTCTATGTGGTCGCGGCCTCCAATCGCGACAATGTGCGATCGACCGAAGCGGGCCTGAAATATTTTGTACTCGGCGCTCTTTCGTCCGGCATGCTGCTCTATGGCGCGTCGCTGATTTACGGATTCACCGGCACCGTCAATTTTTCCGGTATCGCCAAGGTGACGCAAAACGGCGCCAGCATCGGGCTGATCTTTGGACTGGTGTTTCTGTTCGTCGGCTTCTGCTTCAAGATTTCCGCGGTGCCGTTCCATATGTGGACGCCCGACGTCTACGAGGGCGCGCCCACGCCGGTCACCGCCTTCTTTGCCGCCGCGCCCAAGGTTGCTGGCATCGCCATTTTCGCGCGCGCGACCGTCGTGGCCTTTCCGGGCATCACGCATGAATGGCAGCAGATCGTGGTCTTTGTGTCGATTGCCTCGATGGCGCTGGGCGCGTTCGCGGCGATCGGCCAACGCAATATCAAGCGGCTGATGGCGTACTCCTCGATCGGCCATATGGGATTTGCGCTCGTCGGCCTTGCGGCGGGGACGGCCGAAGGCGTGCAGGGCGTTCTGATCTACATGAGCATCTACGTTGCGATGACGCTCGGCACCTTCGCCGTGATCCTCGCGATGCGACGCGATGGAAAGCTGGTGGAGAATATCAGCGATCTCTCCGGCCTCTCGCGCACGCATCCGGCGACAGCGTTTTTCCTCGCGGTGCTGTTGTTCTCACTCGCCGGCATTCCTCCGCTCGCGGGTTTCTTCGCAAAATATTTCGTGTTCCTGGCCGCCATCAAGGCAGGGCTGTTTACGCTTGCCGTGATCGGCGTGCTCTCCAGCGTGGTGGGCGCCTACTACTACCTGACGATCGTGAAGGTCATGTATTTCGATGAGCCGGCGCGCAGCTTCCAGCCGATGCCCGGGCTTTTGCGTCTGGTGCTCGGCCTGTCGGGGCTTGCTAATATCCTGTTCTTTGCCTATCCGGCGCCGCTGGTGGGCGCAGCGACGGTGGCGGCGAAGTCCTTGTTCTGAGGCGCGCTCCCGGAAAGCCGTCATCGCTTTTCGGTGCCGAGCGCGCGAATACGAAATGTACCGCGAAGCCACGGGCCTGGCGGGGGTCCGACACATCGTCTACGAAACGCTCGGCTCCACCAATGCCGAGGCGCTGGCGCTTGCGCGTTCCGGCGAACGGGGTCCGTTGTGGATCACGGCACGGAGCCAGAGCGCGGGCCGCGGCCGCCGCGGCAGCCACTGGCTATCCCCGCCGGGCAATCTCTACGCTACACTCCTGCTTGCCGAACCATCCGCGCCCGAACAGGCACCGCAGCTATCGTTTGTTGCGGCGCTGGCGTTGCATGACGCGGTCGCAGCCTGCGCGCCGCAGCTTGGGCCCGCGTTGAAGGTGAAATGGCCGAACGACCTGCTTGTCGGGCCCGCCAAGCTCGCCGGTATCCTGATCGAAGGGGAGAGCCATCCAGTTTTTGCTGTCGCGATTGGGGTCGGCGTCAATTGCGCCGCCCATCCAGCCGATGTCGCCTATCCGGCGACCGATCTCGCGGTAAACGGCGCGCTGGTTGCGCCCGATGCCTTGCTGGCTCACCTGGCGACGGCCATGCAGCACCGGTTGGCGCAATGGAGTTGCGGCCAGGGATTTGCGGCAATTCGCGTCGATTGGCTCAAACGGGCGGCCGGCCTCGGCGAGGTTCTGCGCGTGCGGCTGTCGGCGCGCGAATTGGCGGGCCGGTTTCAGGGTCTCGATGAGGCCGGGCGATTGCTGCTCGAGCAGGATAATGGCGTGACCACAATCACGGCCGGCGAAGTTTTCGGCATTGGAGTGACTTGATATGGCCGGCCCCTCGCAAGACCTGGTGTTTGCGCCGCTTGGCGGTGTCGGCGAGATCGGCATGAATTTGTCGATCTATGGCATCGGCGATGAGCGGCGCCGGACCTGGCTGGCAATCGATCTGGGTGTGTCATTTGCCTCGGAAGAGCATTTGCCGGGCATCGATCTTATCTTGCCCGACATTCGTTACCTGGTGGAGGAGCGTAAGAACCTCGTCGGACTTGTGCTCACTCACGCTCATGAAGACCACTACGGCGCGCTAATCGAGCTTTGGCCAAAGTTGAAAGTTCCGCTCTATGCCACCCCGTTCACGGCCGCATTGCTCGAAGCGAAGTGTGCGGGCGAGCCGGGCGCGCCGAAGATTCCGGTGAAAATCATTCCGGTCGGTGGCCGGTTCACTGTCGGTCCGTTCGACGTCGAACTCGTGACCATGGCACACTCGATCCCGGAATCGAACGCGCTCATCATCCGTACACCCGGCGGCACTGTCCTGCACACCGGTGACTGGAAAATCGATCCCACGCCGATCCTTGGCGATCGTACGGACGAGCAAAAGCTGCGCGCGCTGGGTGAGGAAGGCTGTCTGGCTCTCATCGGCGATTCTACCAATGCGGTACGTGAGGGGCGGTCGCCCTCCGAGGCCGACGTCGGGAAAACCATTGCCGAGATCATCAAAAGGGCGCGTGGCCGCGTGGCGGTCACCACCTTCGCGTCGAATGTCGGGCGCCTGCGCTCAGTCGCCGAGGCTGCGAAGGCTGCGGACCGTGAGGTGGTCGTGATTGGCCGCGCGATGGAACGCGTTGTTCAGATTGCACGCGAGACCGGTTACTTCGATGGTGTGCAGGATTTCCGCCCGATGGATGCCTATGGCTACCTTCCGTCCAACAAAGTCGTGGCGCTTTGCACCGGTAGCCAGGGCGAGCCGCGTGCAGCGCTCTCGCGCATCGCCGAGGATCAGCACCCGGAGGTAACGTTCTCCAAAGGCGACACTGTGATCTATTCGGCGCGCACCATTCCGGGCAATGAAAAGGCCGTTGGCCGGGTCATCAACCTGCTGATCGAGCAAGGCATCGAGGTCATCACCGACCGCACGCATCTGGTGCACGTGTCCGGTCATCCGCGCCGCGCGGAGCTTGAAGAGCTCATCGGCTGGGTCAAGCCGAGAATTCTGATTCCGGTGCACGGTGAGGCGTTGCATCTGCACGAACATGCGGCGCTCGCGCGCCGTTGCGGCGTGCCCGAGGTCTTGCAATGCCGCAACGGCGACCTCATGCGGCTGGCGCCGAAGGCAGGCCTGATCGACGAGGTACCGGTGGGCCGGCTTTACAAAGACGGGGTGCTGCTGGTCGAAGCGGATGCGCGCACGGTGGCCGACCGCAAGCGGCTGAGTTTTGCCGGGTCGGTGTCGATCGCGCTGGCGATCACCGATAAAGGTGAGCTGGTCGATGATCCTTCGCTTGATATGATTGGTATTCCCGAGCGCGATCGGGATGGCGGCTCGATCCACGAAGCGGCCTATGACGCCATAGTCGAGACTATCGAATCCTTGCCGCGTGCGCGCAAACGCGATCCGGAAGCTGTTGGCGAAGCCGTCAAGCGCGCAGTGCGCGCCGCCATCGCCCAGCGCTGGGGCAAAAAGCCGATGTGCTACGTGCATGTCTTGGACGTATGATAGCGCGCCGGAAACGAGGACAGTCATGATCGGTCGTCTCAATCACGTTGCTATCGCCGTGCGCGATATCGCAAAGGCCTCCGCGGTCTATCGCGACGCATTGGGCGCGGACGTCTCGGCGAAAGTGCCGCAGCCCGATCACGGCGTTTCCACTGTATTCATCACGCTTCCCAATACGAAAATCGAATTGCTTGAGCCTTTGGGAGAGGGCTCTCCGATCGCCAAATTTCTCGAGAAGAACCCCGACGGCGGGATTCATCACGTCTGCTACGAGGTCGAGGATATCCGCGCGGCGCGCGACATGCTCAAGCGCCAGGGCGCACGCGTACTCGGTGACGGCGAACCTAAGATCGGCGCCCACGGCAAGCCGGTGTTGTTCCTGCATCCAAAGGATTTCTGCGGCACGCTTGTTGAGCTTGAGCAAGCATGAGCGTCTCGACCGTCATCGCAATTTATTTTCTGATCTGGTGGATCACGCTGTTCGCGGTGTTGCCGTGGGGCGTGCGCAATCAGGAAGAAAGCGGTGAGGTGGCGCCGGGCACCGACCCCGGCGCGCCGGTTATGCACCGAATGTGGCGCAAGCTCGGCTGGACCACCGTGTTCGCGACCATCATTTTTGGAATTCTCTACGTGGTCTACACGCGAAGTTTGATTCCGTACGACATGCTGATGGCGATTTCTGGTCCGCCGCGCCGCTGAGTTCACGCAACAAAAAAAGAGCAGGGCGCGAAGCCCTGCTCGTTGCATTGTTAAGTCCTTGCCCCGGTATTTATTTGTTTTCCGGGTGGCTGCGATTCACGCGCCGAGGACTTGTTACCCTCCCAAGACTTGGACCGCAGTTTGGAGCCGGTCTTGCCGCCGGGTTCCGCTCTTACGGGCGAAGCGGACGCTAACCGATCGCCAGAACGCTGTCACGGCTATTTGTACGATCAGCGGCCGATGACGACCGGCGCGTCGAGGACGAGTGGCGCCCCGGCCACAGGACGAACGATAACTTTTGCCGTCCAGATGCCGGCGTGCGTGAGCGTTAAGTCATTGACCAGCCAGCTACCATCCGCTTGTTTGGTTGCAGCCCGGTCGATCGTCTGGGCGCCTGCGGATGGGGGGTCGAGCGTCAGGCGCACATCCTTTGCCGGGTAACTCGAAAAATCTTCGCGCGAGACGCGTATCGTCACATCGGTGCGTCCGGCACGGCCGGGTTCGATGGTCACATCGGCCATGACCTCCTGGTCGTGGATGTGCACAAACGCGGCATCGAGCGGGATGCCCGTCGAGGCGGCATGGACATGGGTGCCGGGTGGTTGTGTCCCCAGCACGGCGACAAATACGAGCACGCAGAGCCCAAGACAAATCTCAGCCAGGCTATTGCGCCGGAGCGCGCGCAAAGCGGCCGCCTTTGGCAGACGTGGTGTCAGGTAGAATTTGTTGACCGCCGCGATTGCCACCATCGCTCCGAACAGGGCGATCTTGAGCGCCACCAGGTGTCCATAGTCAGACGCTATCAAATCGCGCGGCCCATTCAGCAGGCTCCAGCTGTTGACGAGACCACTTGCAAGCAAGATCCCTACGCTGAGAACACCGAGCCGGGAGAAACGGTCAACCACCCGAACCGTAGCTGCGTCCCGGGCGCGTCCAGTGCCGCGGCCGGCCTGCCAGAGGAAGAATGCGAAGGCCGGCAAGCCACCGAGCCACGCGCCCGCGGCGAGCAAATGGAGCACATCGGAAACAAGATGGAGGTCCCCCGCCGGGCCGGGCGTTGCACCGGCGTGTCCGACCAATGCGAGCAAGCCAAGAAACGCGGCCACGATGGTAATTTGCAACCATCGAGTCGCGCGCCATGGCAATACCAGGGCGAGCAACAGCGCCAGCGCGAGGCGGGTGCACCACACCTGCCCGAAACGCGTATCCGTGAGCACCTGCCACGCGCCGCCATGGAGGCATATATCGGAGATCGAACTCCCCAGGATGTCCGATGCCAGCAGAACCAGCCACACCCCGCCCGCGACCACCGCGACGGTGAGAGCGAGCCAAACTAATACGATCAGCTGATGTCGCAGCGTCGCCAAGCCGGGCTTGCCCGCAGCAGGTTCTGCGACCGCCGAAATGAAAATGGTCGTCCCCGCCGCGAGCAGCGTTGCGGCAAAATGGACGGCGCGCACCAGAATCAATGGATCGGTTGCCACGATGGGTCCCGTGTTCGCGTCTCAGCGGCCAACGCGGAATGTGAAGTCACCTTTCGTGCGATGCGTGTCGACCGACATGACCTGCCAGAACACCTTGTAGGTGCCGGGCGGCAGGGCCTTGAGTGATACGCGTAACTGTGTGCGGTCGCCGGTGACGTCTGCCTTGCCCGCCTGCATGGCCACGCCCTGTTCGTTGCGGACTTCGATTGTGCTGAAGGCGGCCTCAAGCTTTTCCGTAAACCAGAGCACGACTTCCTGTGGCGCCGGCGAAATGGTGCTGCCGACTTTCGGGCTGGCATGGTCGAGATGGGCATGCGCGAATGCACTGCCTGCAAGCGCGAAAAGAAAAGCGATGGATGTGACAACGATGCGCATGATTATCGGCCGAGCACCGGCCTCCCTGTGTTGATGGTGTTGGCAAAGATCGGACGCCCGAGCGTGCTCGGGAATATGTCGTCAAAAAAGAAATGCAATTGTCCAATGACTCCGACACCGCTCCCGCTCTGCCGATTGACGGGAATCATGGCTTCTATCGCGATCTGGAACGTGTTGCCGGCATAAATGATACCCGGATTGATGGTTCCGGTGGTCACGGTGCCGGAGGTTGCGGTGTTCGAGACCGGCGTCTGCATGGACGCCTCGACGATCGGGATCAGCCGGTTGACGAAATCGGGCAGGCCGAGATCGACCACGGCGGATTTCAGATACGGCATGCTGTACTGGATCGTACCGCCCCAATTGAGAACGCGCGGGTGAAATTCCGTGTCGATCTCTTGATCACCGGTGTCGGGGTCGATGCTGGCTGTCGTGGTCTGCGACACGCCGGGGATCGCGTAGCCGACCTGACCGGTGATCGCGAATGGCCTTGCCCAATTCAGGCTGGCCGGCAAATCGCCCAGGCCCTTGCCGAAATAAAGCGTGGGCGTGTAGACGGAGAAACGTTCAGCGCCGACACTCTGCGAACCACTGCCGCCCCACTCGATTTCCAGTCCCGCTGACATGACAAATTCATGTTCGGGGTTTTTGAACAGCCGGTATTTGAACGTCGTCTCGAGGTTTTGGAATCCGCGCGCGCCACTCATGGTGGGTCCGCCCGGTGCATAAAGGCGCGACCAGGTTGGCGCAAACGAAACGGCGAAATCCTCGGTGATCCGTTTTGAAAACTCGGCCGATACGTCGAGTTGCTTGAACGATGGATTGTCGCCGGTTTTCGACCAAGCGATGGTCGGGAGGGCAAGTTCGTCATTCACCCCGGGGTCGTCGATGGCGAGCGTCGCCGGAAAGAAGCGGTTGCCGACAATTTCGTGTGCCCGCGCAATTGTTGCCGAAGCCGCAAAGCCGGCAACGAGCATGGCCAAAACGCGCAGATTGGCCCACGAATTGGGGCATGAATTCCTGAACATGGGAAGCTCCAGTATCGCGGTGACGGTTTGTTTGGCCGAACGAGTGGCGGCCAGCTACGTCAGGCAATGGCCGGAGGGCCTCGGGCGAGCTTGGGATCGGAGGTGACGTCGCGACTAGTCGTAATGGCAACCGGTCGCAGGACCTGGAGGACACGCGCGGGCGCGAGGATCGTGGCCAGCGCGTTGAGCGGGACGGGTGGAGCAATTGCGCTGCAAAGGTTGCAGTGATCGCAGGCATGCGCCGGAGGAAGCGCACCATTGACCGGCGCCTGGTCAGCAGGGGCCGATGCCTCGCTGTGACAGATAACCGAAAAAGGATCGACGGCGGGGGTCGCGAAAGGCGCGACGGCGGCCCACAGAATCGTGTGCATGGCGATCGCAATGGTCGCCGCCACCCCCGCAATTCGTCTGATGCCCGCCCGCATGCTGTCCTCAGGTCCGCCGAAGCAATCTATCACAAATATTAGATGCCGCTGGCGACGATAAATTCCCGAAAAAATGGGCCGGGCCTTGTGTTTTTGCGGCCGATCCGCTTTCACTCTGACCTCGTCACCTCGAATCTGCCAAGGATTCCATGCGCCTGTCCCGTTACTTCCTGCCGATTTTGCGCGAGACGCCGAAAGAAGCGGAGATTGTCTCGCACCGGCTGATGCTGCGCGCCGGAATGATGCGGCAGGAAGCCGCGGGCATCTATGCCTTCCTGCCGCTCGGCGTGCGTGTGTTGCAAAAGATCTGCCAGATCGTGCGCGAGGAGCAGAACCGCGCCGGTGCCATCGAGGTGTTGATGCCGACGATCCAGTCGGCGGACCTCTGGCGCGAGAGCGGACGCTACGATGCCTACGGCAAGGAGATGTTGCGCATCAAGGATCGCCATGAGCGCGACATGCTCTATGGGCCGACCAACGAAGAAATGATCACCGAAATCTTCCGCGCCTACGTCAAATCCTACAAGGACCTGCCACTCAATCTCTATCATATTCAGTGGAAATTCAGAGATGAGGTGCGCCCGCGCTTTGGTTTGATGCGTGGCCGTGAATTCCTGATGAAGGATGCGTATTCGTTTGATCTCGATCAGGCGGCCGCGACGCATTCATACAACAAGATGTTTGTCGCGTACTTGCGCACCTTTGCGCGCCTTGGTCTCAAATCAATTCCGATGCGCGCGGAGTCGGGGCCGATCGGCGGAAACCTCTCGCACGAATTCATCATCCTGGCGCAGACAGGAGAGTCGGAAGTCTTTTGCCACAAGGACTATCTCGACATGGCGGTGCCGCCGGCGGATGTGAATTTCGACGATGTCGCGGGACTGCAAGGCATCGTCGACAAATGGACGTCGCAATATGCGGCCACCTCCGACATGCATGATGCGGCGGTCTTCGCCAAAGTGTCGGCTGACAAACAAGTGTCGGCGCGCGGCATCGAGGTCGGGCATATATTTTATTTCGGTACCAAGTATTCCGAGCCGATGAAGGCGACGGTGACCACGCAGGACGGCAAGGAAGTGCCGGTGCATGGCGGCTCCTACGGAATCGGCCCAAGCCGGCTGGTTGCAGCCATCATCGAGGCATCGCACGATGAAGCCGGGATCATCTGGCCAGAGCCGGTTGCCCCGTTCAAAGTCGCCATCCTCAACTTGAAGCAGGGTGCATCCGAAACGGATGCGGCCTGTGAACAGCTGTACCGAGACCTGACTGCCAAGGGAATCGAGGTGCTCTACCATGATCTCGACGAGCGGCCGGGCGCCAAATTTGCTGCCGCCGACCTGATCGGCGTACCCTGGCAGGTCCTGGTTGGCCCCAGAGGTCTCGCTGAGGGCAAACTCGAGGTCAAAAAGAGGGCCGATGGCAGCCGGGAAAACCTCAGCCCTGCCGCTGTGCTGGACCTTCTGACGCGCTAGGCTGCGGAATCGCTGCGTTATATACACGCGGTGCGCGAATAATCCTGTGTGTGGCCAATGCCCTTAGTCTCGCGCCGAGGGCACGAATCCGCCAAAATCATCTGAACAGTCGAGCGCGGGAACCCATTAATGACCGAGCCCAACGGGACGCGGCCCTTTTCCCCGTTCGAATGGATGCTGTCGCTCCGCTACTTGCGCGCGCGACGCAAGGAAGGATTCATCTCGGTGATCGCCGGGTTCTCCTTCCTCGGTATCATGCTGGGCGTTGCAACGCTCATCATTGTCATGGCGGTGATGAATGGCTTTCGGAAAGAACTGCTCGACAAGATTCTCGGGCTCAATGGCCATCTGCTGATTCAGCCGCTGGAAAAGCCGCTCACCGACTGGGATGAGGTGGCTGCGCGTGTGGCTGGAGTCAAAGGCATCCGTCTGGCCGCGCCGATTGTTGAAGGTCAGGCATTGGCGTCATCGCCGTTTAACGCCGGTGGCGTGTTGATCCGTGGCATTCGTCTCATGGATCTCGAAAAGCTTCCCTCGATCGCCAACAATATCAAGCAAGGCACGCTCAAGGGGTTTGATGAAGACATGGGCGTAGCGATCGGCCGCAGGCTGGCCGATCAGCTGTCGCTGCGTTCGGGAGACAACATTACGCTTGTCGCGCCGCGCGGCGCTGTCACACCCATGGGCACGACTCCGCGCATCAAGGTCTACAAGATCGCCGCAGTCTTTGAGATCGGCATGTCGGAATACGACAGCGCGATGGTATTCATGCCGCTGAAGGAGGCGCAGGCCTATTTCAACCGTTCAGGCGATGTGACGGCCATCGAGATCTATACGGACAATCCAGATCGTGTGGACCGCTACCGCGCAGCGGTGCAGGACGCCGCGCAACGGCCGATCTTCATGATCGACTGGCGACAGCGTAACGCGACTTTTTTCAACGCATTGCAGGTCGAACGCAATGTGATGTTTCTGATCCTGACACTGATCGTGCTTGTGGCTGCACTCAACATCGTGTCGGGATTGATTATGCTCGTAAAGGACAAAGGACAGGACATCGCCATCTTGCGCACGATGGGCGCTACCCAAGGCGCAATCATGCGCGTATTCCTGATCACGGGTGCTTCGATCGGCGTGGTTGGAACTATTGTGGGATTCCTGCTCGGGGTCGTGATTTGCCTGAACATCGAAAGTATCCGGCAATTTTTGTCGTGGCTCACGAATACGGAACTGTTCTCGCCCGAACTCTATTTCCTCTCGCATTTGCCCGCCGATATGGACTCAGGCGAGACAACGGCGGTGGTGGTAATGGCACTGATGCTGTCGCTGCTGGCGACGCTCTATCCATCCTGGCGCGCCGCGCGGCTCGATCCGGTGGAGGCGCTGCGCTATGAGTGAGGCCTATACTGCCGTGAGAGTGGAAATGGTCGACCAGCAACAGCCACCGGTGCAGCCGAAGGAAGAGGAGGTACCGATCCTGTTCCTGCACGACGTCGAGCGGCACTATCGGCAGGGCGACGAGACCGTGAACGTGCTCAACGGCGTCGAGCTCGCGCTGTGGGGTGGCCAGTCGGTCGCGCTGGTGGCGCCGTCAGGTGCCGGCAAATCGACACTGCTCCACGTGGCCGGCCTGCTCGAGCATCCCGACCACGGCGACGTCTATATCGACGGCCGCTCGACCGCGATTCTAGCCGACCACGAGCGCACGCGCATTCGCCGCAACGAGATCGGTTTCGTCTACCAGTCGCACCATCTGCTGCCGGAGTTTTCCGCGCTCGAAAACGTCCTGCTGCCGCAGATGATCCGCGGGCTGACGCGCAACGAGGCAAAAGCGCGGGCGGTCGAATTGCTGACCTACCTCGGCCTCAGCAGCCGCCTCAACCATCGTCCGGCGGAACTATCGGGGGGCGAGCAGCAGCGGGTTGCCATTGCGCGCGCCGTATCCAATGCCCCGCGTATTCTCCTGGCGGACGAGCCGACAGGAAATCTCGACCTGCACACGGCTGAACACGTGTTTGGCGCCCTGTCGCAGCTCGTCACGGCCTCAGGGCTCTCTGCCGTTATTGCCACCCACAACATGGACCTTGCGGCCCGAATGGACCGGCGGGTCACCTTGCGGGACGGGAAGCTCGTAGAATTGGCCTGATCGGCAAGAGAGCATCGAGATTCCTCATAATCCTCATGAGGATAACTCACTAAGTGGCTGTCAACGCATGTATGGATGGTTGCTATCGTTGGGTCTTGACTCTAGAACAAACACTGAACTATGTTCTCTCTCTGTTCTGTGGGAGAGAGCCATGAAAGCAATGCTCAAAGCCGTGATCCAGGAGGCTGCCGCGCTGGCCTCGCTGTCGTTGTTCGTCGGAATGATCGCCATCTGGACACAGGTGCTCGGCAAGCTCTGAGGGTCAGAATTACGGCCTTTCAGTTGTCATGCCCGGCACAAGGCTGGGCATAACGTGCGGGAGTGCCCTGCGAAAAGCGGGCATAGAGACGTGGGCGACGTCGTTCACGGTGGACAGAGGAGGGCGGCGTCCCCACTCTGGCGGTGACAAGGAATCACCCAACCTTCGAGCACATATGCCCGCCCTCGATTTCGTGCACTTGCACGTGCACTCGTCCTATTCGCTGCTGGAAGGCGCGCTGCCTATCGCGCGCCTTGCCGAGCTGGCGAAGGCCGATCGGCAGCCGGCGCTGGCGCTCACCGACACCGACAACATGTTCGGGGCGCTGGAATTCTCCGAAAAGCTCGCGAGCTACGGCATTCAACCGATCGTTGGCTGCGCACTCGCGATCGATTTCGGCGACACGGATCATGGGCCGCGCAACGGCAATCTGCAGCCAGAGCGCACGCGCATCGTGCTGCTTGCGGCGAATGAGCAAGGCTACCGCAGCCTGATGCGGCTTAACTCACGCGCCTTCCTGGATACACCGTCGAACGAACCGCCGCGGCTCGAGCTCGCGTGGCTGGAGGGAGAAACCGACGGTATCATCGCGCTGACTGGCGGCCCCAGCGGCCCGCTCGACCACGCGATTGCCGCCGGACAAAGCCATCTGGCTGGTGCCCGCCTCGACGCGCTGATCAAGCTATTCGGCGACCGGCTTTATATCGAGCTGCAACGCCACGGCACGTCCACCGAACGGCGCAGCGAGCCGATGCTGATCGATCTCGCCTACGGCAGGCGCGTGCCATTGGTGGCCACCAATGAACCGTATTTTGCGACCGTGCAGGATTACGAAGCGCAGGACGCGCTGATCTGCATCGCCGAAGGGCGGCTGCTCTCGGAAAGCGACCGGCGCCAACTGACAGCCGAACACCGCTTCAAAAGCCGCGCGGAGATGGTCGAACTGTTTGCCGACCTGCCCGAGGCGGTGGCTTCGACGGTCGAGATCGCGCAACGCTGCGCTTTCCGCCCGCGGACGCACCAGCCGATCCTGCCGCGCTTCTCGGTCGGCGAAAACGGCAACGCGCTCGACGAAGCGAGTGAATTGCGCAAGCGCGCGGAAGAGGGGCTAGAGCGGCGCCTGCAAACCGCCGGTGTGGCTGCCGGCCATACGGTCCATGAATACCGGGAACGGCTCGATTTCGAGATCGGCGTGATCGGGGGGATGAAATATCCCGGCTACTTCCTGATCGTGTCCGACTTCATCCAATGGGCGAAGAAACAAGGCATACCTGTTGGTCCAGGACGCGGTTCGGGCGCGGGCTCACTCGTCTCCTATGCGCTGACCATTACCGACCTCGACCCGATCCGCTTCGGCCTGTTGTTCGAGCGCTTCCTCAATCCCGAACGTGTATCGATGCCGGACTTCGACATCGACTTCTGTCAGGAGCGCCGCGACGAGGTGATCCGCTACGTGCAGGAGCGCTACGGACGCGACCAGGTGGCACAGATCATCACCTTCGGCACGTTGCAGGCGCGCGGCGTGCTGCGCGACGTCGGCCGCGTCCTACAGATGCCGTACGGGCAGGTTGACAAGCTTTGCAAGCTGGTGCCGCAAAATCCGGCTGCCCCGGTCTCGCTCAAACAAGCGATTGAGGGTGAGCCGCGTCTGCAAGCCGAGCGCGATGGCGACGCTGTGGTCAAGCGCGCTTTCGACATCGCGCAAAAGCTCGAAGGCCTTAATCGCCACGCCTCAACGCATGCCGCCGGTATCGTGATTGGCGATCGACCGCTATCCGAACTGGTGCCGCTCTATCGCGATCCAAAGTCCGACATGCCCGTCACCCAGTTCAATATGAAATGGGTCGAGCAGGCGGGGCTGGTGAAGTTCGACTTCCTCGGTCTCAAGACCCTCACGGTCCTGCAAACGGCGGTCGCGCTGGTGAAGCGGCGCGGGATCGAAATCGATCTCGCTGCGATCCCGCTCGACGACAAGAACACCTACGACCTGCTGGCGCGCGCCGAAGCGGTCGGGGTGTTCCAGCTGGAAAGTGCGGGCATGCGCCGCGCGCTGCTCGATATGCGGCCCGACCGCTTCGAGGACATCATCGCGTTGGTCGCACTCTACCGTCCGGGCCCAATGGCGAATATTCCGACTTATTGTGCACGCAAGCACGACATGGAGAAGCCAGACTACATCCATCCCAAGCTCGAGCCGATCCTGAAGGAGACCTTCGGCGTCATCATCTACCAAGAGCAAGTGATGCAGGCCGCCCAGATCCTTGCCGGCTTTACGCTGGGCCAGGCCGACCTTCTGCGCCGCGCCATGGGCAAGAAGATCCGCAAGGAAATGCAGGATCAGCGCAAGCATTTCGTCGCGGGCTGCATCGAGCACGGTGTTGAGCGTCACCAGGCTGACGCGATCTTCGATTTGCTCGAGCGGTTCGCTGAATACGGCTTCAACAAGAGCCACGCGGCGGCCTATGCGCTGGTCGCCTACCAAACCGCTTACATGAAGGCGAATTTCCCGGTTGAGTTCCTGGCGGCGACCATGACGCTTGATATGGGAAATACTGACAAGCTCGCCGAATTCCGCGCCGAGGCCGAGCGTCTCGGCATCAAGGTCGATCCGCCGTCGATCAACCGGTCGGCTGTCGATTTCGAAGTCGACGGCAACACCATTATCTACGCGCTGGCCGCACTTAAAGGCGTCGGCAAACAGGCGGTGGAAGCAATTATTGCCGCGCGCCAGAACGGAGCCTTTGCCGATCTTGCGGATTTCGCCACGCGGGTTAATCCGCGCGCGGTCAACAAGCGCGTGTTGGAAAGTCTTGCGGCGGCCGGCGCCTTCGACGCTTTCGAGAGAAACCGCGCGCGGGTCTTTGGTGCGATCGATGCCGTGCTCGGCCGCGCGCAACATGCGCACGATACCGCCGCGATGGGTCAAAGCGAATTGTTTGGCGGCGGCGCGGCGCGCGAAGCCATTGCATTGCCGCAGATTGAAGCATGGCTGCCAGCCGAACGGCTGCGCCGCGAATACGAAGCGGTCGGCTTCTTCCTGTCGGGTCATCCGCTCGATGACTACGCCGCCGTGCTCAAGAAATTGCGGGTGCAGCCGTGGGCTGAATTTGCGCGCGCTGTCAAAGGTGGCGCGACGGCAGGCCGCGTCGCCGCAACCGTTGTATCGCGCACCGAGCGTCGCACGCGGATGGGCACCAAGATGGGCATCATCGGCCTGTCCGATCCCAGCGGGCATTTCGAGGCGGTCATCTTCTCCGAAGGCCTGGCCGAGCATCGCGATTTGCTGGAACCGGGAACGGCGGTGCTGTTGTTCCTGTCGGCGGAAGTGCAGGGTGACGAGGTGCGTGCGCGAATCCAGTCGGCCGAGCCACTCGATAGCGCGGCAGCCAATCTGCAAAAGGGCTTGCGCGTATTCCTGCGTGACGGCGCTCCGCTCGACGCTGTGGCCAAGCGTCTCGAGCCGTCGGTTCGCGCGGCGCAGACGAACGGCGACGGAGAGGTAAGTGTCGTGTTGCTGCTTCCGCGCGGCACCGAAGTTGAAGTGAAGCTTCCCGGCCGCTTCAAGGTCTCGCCTCAGATCGCCGGTGCGATCAAGGCGGTTCCTGGCGTGGTGCAGGTCGAGGCGTTGTAGATAGCGCGTTGTTCTCCGTCGTCGTCACCGGGCTTGTCACCACAAGTCGGGTCTACCCGACTTGTGGCCATCCGTATTAGGAAGTCGGGCAGGCCCGACTTCCTATGTGACCCCGCTTAGGTGAGCATGGTGCTTTCCTAAGCGAGATGGCCGGGACAAGCCCGGCCATGACAGTGGATGATTTCGTCATGCCCCATCAGGCGCCTTCCCGCCGCGATATTCTAAAAACCGCCGCCGCGCTGCCACTGGTCTATGCGACACCCGTGCGCGCATCGCCGCCGCCGGCCGAGGCAATCACACCGGAATTAGTTGCGGCCGCGACAAAGGAAGGTCAGGTCACCTGGTACACGTCGGCTGATCTTCAACTCGCTGAAAAAGTTGGCAAGGCATTCGAGCAGAAGTTTCCCGGCATCCGCACCCGCGTCGAGCGCGCCGGCGGAGAACGCATCTTTGCGCGCGTGGCGCAGGAATACTCCTCTGGTTTGCATATCGCGGATGCGGTCAGCACGGGTGACGCCGCGCAATTTCTGGCCTGGAAGCGCCAAGGCTGGCTTGCGCCTTATGTGCCGGAGGATGTTGCGAAACATATCCCGCCGGAACACCGCGATCCCGACGGCGCTTACGCGACGGTCCGCTCGTCGTTGTGCGTGATGGCCTACAACACGGAGCTCGTGAAACGCGACGAAGCGCCGAAAAGTTTCGCCGACCTGCTCGATCCGAAATGGAAGGGCAAAATCGTGAAGGCTCACCCGAGTTACAGCGGCACCATCATGACCTCGACCTACCAGATGGTGCGTGAACTGGGTTGGCCTTATCTCGAGAAGCTCGCGCAGCAGCAGGTCCTGCAGATCCAGTCCGCCACCGACACGCCTAAAAAGATCGTGTTGGGCGAGCGGCCGGTGATGGCGGACGGCAATGAATCGAACGTGCTGCTGCTCAAGGAAGCGGGCAAGCCGATCGAAATCATCTATGCAACAGAAGGCACGCCATCGATCGTGCAGCCGTCGGCGGTGTTTTCGACAGCGCCGCATCCGAAAGCTGCACGGCTTTTCCAGAATTATCTGTTCAGCGTTGAAGCACAGGAGCTATTCGTCAATTCCGGCGGGCTGCGCTCGCTGCATGCGCTGGTGAAAGACAAGCCGGGTCGCGCACCACTGTCGGCGATCAAGGTGTGGAAGGACGATCCCGCCGCGGTGGAAACGCAGGGCGAGGAGATCAAGCGCCGGTACTCGCAAATCTTCCACGTTTGACCGCCAACAGGCGGTCTTGCAGCGGTCGGACCAAGCGTGGCAATGCCATTGGGAAGGCGCAGCCGGGCAGGCATGGCTAAGCGTCTGACGTGCCTTGCATTCCGGAAATCGCACCTATATAAGCCCGGCATCACTCACGCGGACGTATGGCTTTAGGCCCCGACAATGGGTCAAAAAGGCCGTCCGGTGGCCCAATCGGGCTCACAACCGTCCGCGGCGGATCAACCGGAGAAGATTTATGGCGCTTCCTGACTTTTCGATGCGTCAGCTTTTGGAAGCTGGCGTGCACTTCGGCCATCAGGCCCACCGCTGGAATCCGAAGATGGGCTCGTACATCTTCGGCACCCGCAACAACATCCATATCGTCGATCTCGCCCAGACCGTGCCGATGCTGCATCGCGCGTTGCAGGCTGTGAGCGACACGGTCGCCAAAGGCGGACGCATCCTGTTCGTCGGCACCAAGCGGCAGGCGCAGGATTCGATCGCCGACGCGGCCAAGCGGTCGGCGCAATATTACGTGAATTCGCGCTGGCTCGGCGGCACGCTGACCAATTGGAAAACCATCTCTGCTTCGATTGCGCGGCTGCGCAAGCTCGACGAGATGCTCAGCTCCGGCGATACCGGCGGCTACACCAAGAAAGAGCGCCTCACGATGCAGCGCGAGCGCGACAAGCTCGACCGCTCGCTTGGCGGCATCAAGGACATGGGCGGCGTGCCCGACTTGCTGTTCGTGATCGACACCAACAAGGAAGACATCGCGATCAAGGAAGCGCAGCGCCTCAACATTCCGGTTGCTGCGGTTGTCGACACCAATTGCGATCCGGCAGGCATCACGTACGTCGTGCCGGGCAATGACGATGCCAGCCGCGCGGTTTCGCTTTACTGCGACCTCATCGCCAAGGCCGCGATCGACGGCATTTCACGCGCGCAAGGCGAAATGGGTGTGGACGCCGGCGCGGCCGAGAAGCCCATTGTTGCCGAAGCCATCCCGACGGCGCCGGCCGCCAGCGATCTCGGCTTCGAGCAATTGCCGGGTCCGCGCGGCGCTGCCGACGATCTCAAGAAATTGCCCGGCGTATCGCCGGCGATCGAAAAGCAGCTCAATGATCTTGGCATCTTCCACTTCTCGCAGATCGCCGAGCTCAATGAAAAGGCTGCGCACAATGTCGGCGAAGAAGTGGGTCTCCCGGGCCGCGTGCCCGGCTGGGTCACCAAGGCCAAGGAATTGACGGCGGAATGACGCCGTCTGGTTTCCCATTGATAACGACCGACGGCCGCGCGATGCGCGGCCGGATCGGATGAAGGATCAGGTTCGATGGCAAATATCAGCGCCCAGATGGTCAAGGAACTGCGCGAGTCCACCGGCGCGGGCATGATGGACTGCAAGTCTGCGCTGACCGAGACCAATGGCGATATGACGGCAGCACAAGACTGGCTGCGCAAAAAGGGTCTGTCCAAAGCCGCCAAGAAGGCGGGCCGCGTCGCAGCCGAGGGGCTTATCGGCGTCATGGTGCAAGGCACCAAGGGTGTCGTCGTGGAGGTCAACTCCGAAACCGATTTCGTTGCACGCAACGATCTGTTTCAGGGTCTCGTCAAGATGATCGCCGATGTGGCGCTCTCGGTCGGCAACGATGTTGAAAAAATCAACGCGGCGAAGGCCGGCAGCATCACTGTGGCCGAGTCGATCTCGGATACGATCGCCAAGATCGGGGAGAACATGACGTTGCGCCGCGCCGGCGGCCTTTCGGTCGGGAAGGGCGCAATCGGCTCCTACGTGCACAATGCGGTGACCGACGGCCTCGGCAAGATCGGCGTGATCGTTGGTCTTGAATCGTCCGGCAAGGCCGACGAATTGACCGCGATTGGGCGGCAGGTCGCCATGCACGTCGCTTCGGCCAATCCCCTGGCGCTCGACGCGGCGGCGCTCGATCCTGCGGTTGTGGAGCGCGAAAAGAATGTGCTCGCCGACAAGTTCAAGCAGCAGGGCAAACCGGCTAACGTGATCGAGAAGATCGTCGAGTCGGGGTTGAAGACGTTCTACAAGGAAGTGTGCTTGCTCGAGCAGCCGTTCATTTTCGACGACAAGAAGAGCGTCGCGCAGGCACTGAAGGAAGCCGAGGGCAAAGTGGGCGGGCCGATCAAGGTGACGGGCTTCGTCCGGTTTGCGCTCGGTGAGGGCATCGAAAAGCAGGAAACCGATTTCGCCGCTGAGGTCGCAGCCGCCGCAGGCCATAGCTGAGAGCGGCGCGCAGCAGAATTGAGGATCGCATCGCATGAGTGATCCGCTTTACCGACGTGTGATCGTCAAGCTGTCAGGTGAGGCGCTCACCGGCAAGCAGGGTTTCGGCATCGATCAGGCAACCGTCGAACGCCTTGCCAACGATCTTGCGGCCGCCGCCAAACTCGGCGTCGAGCTTGGCGTGGTGGTCGGTGGCGGCAATATCTTTCGCGGCGTCGAAGTATCGGAACGCGGTGTGCCGCGGCCGGTCGGAGACACCATGGGCATGCTGGCGACGGTGATGAATTGTCTGGTGCTGGAAGCCGCAATTGAACGCGCCGGGTGCGAGGCCCGTACATTATCCGCGCTCGCGATGACCGCGGTGTGCGAGACCTATAACCGCAAACGCGCGATGAAGAACCTCGGCAAGGGCCGCGTCGTGTTGCTGGCTGCCGGCACCGGCAATCCTTTTTTCACGACCGACACGACCGCCGTGCTGCGCGCGGCAGAACTTGAAGCGCAGGCTGTGCTCAAGGCGACAAATGTGGACGGCGTTTACACCGCCGACCCGAAAAAAGATCCAAAGGCCAAGCGTTACGACAAGCTCAGCCACCAGGAAGCGCTCGAAAAGGACCTCAAGGTCATGGATGGCGCCGCCTTCGCGCTTGCCCGTGAAAATCGGATGCCTATCATCGTGTTTTCGATTGCGGAAAAGAGCGCCATCGAAGCCGTACTACGCGGCAAGGGGCACGCGACCGTCGTCGGTTAGGCCGGCGCGACAATTGCGGCTTCGTTTACTGGCGCGGTATTCGAGGAATTGGCATGACTAGCACAACGCACGACATTAACGAGATCAAGCGCCGCATGCAGGGCGCGAGCAGCGTTTTAAAAACGGAATTGTCGGGCTTGCGGACCGGGCGCGCTTCGGCCCATCTGCTCGATCCGATCATGGTGGAGGCCTATGGCGCGCAGATGCCGCTCAACCAGGTTGCAACGGTGAGCGTGCCAGAACCGCGCATGATCTCTGTGAACGTCTGGGATCGCTCGCTCGTTCATCCGGTGGAAAAAGCGATCGTGAACTCCAATCTCGGGCTATCGCCGGCGACCGAAGGTCAAACTATCCGCTTGCGCATTCCCGAACTGAACGAGGATCGCCGCAAGGAGTTGGTCAAGGTGGCGCACAAATACGCCGAAACCGCCCGTGTTGCCGTGCGCCACGTCCGCCGCGACGCCATGGACGTCATCAAGAAGCTCGAAAAGGATCACAAGATCAGCAAGGACGACCACGATCGCTTTTCCGGCGACATCCAGAAGGCGACCGATGCCGGCATTGCTGAGATCGACCACATGTTGTCCGCGAAAGAAAAGGAGATCCTCACGGTCTGAGGTCGCAATTCATGCCCGAGGCCGAAATCCAGCAGACCGCTCCGCCGGCATTCGATGTGCCGCGCCATGTTGCCATCATCATGGATGGCAATGGCCGCTGGGCGGCAGCGCGCGGCTTGCCGAGGGCGGAAGGGCACCGGCGCGGCGTCGAGGCACTGCGCCGGACCATTCGCGCCGCAGGGGAAATCGGCATAAAGATTGTCACCATCTTCTCCTTCAGCGCGGAAAATTGGTCGCGGCCGGCGAGTGAGATTGGTGAGTTGATGGGGTTGTTGCGCCGTTTTGTCCGCAATGATCTGGCCGAGCTTCACAAGAGCAACGTACGGGTTCGCATTATTGGCGAACGGACGGGCCTCGATCCCGATATCGGACGGTTGCTGATCGAAGCCGAAGAACTCACCAAAAACAATGACGGTCTCACATTGGTTGTAGCGTTCAATTATGGCGCGCGGCAGGAAATCGTGCGTGCGGTGCAACGCATCAGCGAAGAAATCGCGAACGGGCGGCTGACAGCAGACGGCATCGACATGGATTCAATTACACGCTTTCTCGACGCGCCGGACATTCCTGATCCCGATCTCATCATCCGCACAAGCGGCGAGCAGCGCCTGTCGAATTTCCTGCTGTGGCAATCTGCCTACAGCGAACTGGTCTTCGTCCCGACCTATTGGCCGGACTTTGATCGCGTCACGCTCGAATCCGCCATTCGTGAATATCAGCAGCGCGAGCGGCGGTTCGGTGGCCTCGTCGCGCAGACCGGATCCTGATCCGTGGTTGGTGCTGAACCTGCGTCCCCGACACCCAGGTCCATGAACAATCTGGTATTGCGCATTCTGTCGGCCGCATTTCTGGCGCCGCTGGCCATATATGCCGCCTATTCCGGCGGCTGGGTATTCGTTCTCTTCTGGGGGCTGGCTGCGATCGCGGTCTTGTGGGAATGGACAACCATGGTCGTGGGTGCATCACACCGGTTGATGTTTTCCTCCTGCGGTGGCGCCGTTGCGATTGCCGGCTTTGTCGCATGGCTCGGCCGCCCAATCGTTGCGATATTGATGGTGGGGTTGGGCGGGCTTGCGGCTGCAATATTCGCACCTGATGAGCGGCGAATCTGGGTGATGGCCGGCATTGGTTATGCGGGTGCCCTGCTGTTGGCGCCGGTTTTTCTGCGCGCCGACGACATGCTTGGATTTGCGGTGATCGTGCTACTGTTCGCCATTGTGTGGACGACCGATGTATTTGCTTATTTTGCCGGCCGCGCATTCGGCGGACCAAAACTGCTGCCTGCTGTCAGTCCGAAAAAAACGTGGTCGGGCGCAATTGTTGGCGTGATGGGCGCCATTCTGGTTGCGCTTTTCGTTGCGAGTTTGTTCGGGTCATTCAACACAACGGCGATCATCATCATCGCGTTTGTTTTGTCGGTCGTGTCGCAATGCGGAGATTTGTTCGAGTCATGGGTCAAACGGCAATTCGGGGCGAAGGACTCAAGTCATCTCATTCCTGGCCACGGCGGCGTGATGGACAGGCTCGACGGCTTCTGGGCCGCAGCACTTGTCGGCTGTGTTATCGGCTTGGCGCGCGGCGGCTTCGATGCGCCGGCGCGCGGGTTGTTGCAATGGTGAAAGCATGACGGTCGTCGACGTGATGCGCACGAAAGCGGCGCCTGCTGGCGGGGTGCGCAGCATCTCCATTCTGGGCGCGACCGGCTCGGTCGGAACGAGCACACTCGATCTGATCAAGCGCGAACCAGAAAAGTATCGCGTCGAGTCGATCAGCGCGCGCCGCAACGCCGCAGCGCTTGGCAAGATCGCTCGTGAGGTCGGTGCACGCCACGCAGTTGTTGCAGATCATGCCGCATATCGTGAACTCAAAGACGTCCTGTCCGGCTCCCGCGTTGAAGCCGCTGCTGGCGAAGACGCATTGGTTGAAGCGGCGCAACGCCCCGCCGATTGGGTGATGGCAGCGATCAGCGGCGCCGTCGGATTGAAGCCAACACTTGCCGCGATCGAGCGCGGGGCGACCGTCGCTCTTGCGAACAAGGAATGTCTTGTTTGTGCAGGCGGACTGTTCATGCGCAGCGCCGCAAAGTTCGGCGCGAGGATTCTGCCGGTCGACTCCGAACACAATGCGGTCTTCCAGGCGCTCGGCTCTGACAATTGGGGTGACGTTAGACGCGTGATCCTGACGGCGTCGGGCGGACCGTTTCGAACATGGTCGCTGGATGCCATCAGGGCTGCGACGCCCGAACAGGCACTCAAGCATCCGAACTGGTCGATGGGTCCGAAGATCACAATCGATTCCGCTACGCTGATGAACAAAGGTCTGGAGATTATTGAAGCGCACCACCTGTTCGCGCTGCCGTCCGAACAAATCGACGTTTTGGTTCATCCGCAATCGACGGTGCACGGCCTCGTAGAATTCCGGGATGGATCGGTCGTCGCGCAGCTCGGCTCGCCCGACATGCGGATTCCGATCGCGCATTGTCTGGCCTGGCCGCGCCGTATCGATGGGCCGGCCGCTCGGCTCGATCTTGCGGCGTTGAAGCAGCTCACCTTCGAGGCGCCGGACCTGGAGCGATTTCCGGCGCTCGGTCTGGCGCGACGCGCCATGGAAACGGGCGGGGCAGCGCCCACGGTCCTGAATGCGGCCGATGAGGTCGCCGTCAGCGAGTTTCTTGCGGGCCGGATCTCTTTTCCGGCCATCGTGGCGCTGGTGGAAGCAACCCTCGATATGGCCGCAAAGCGCGGTTTATTGGCCGAACCGACCGGAATCGATGCCGCATTGGGCATTGACCATATTGCAAGAAGTCTGGCCCGGGACCTCTTGCCCGAAATTGCCGTAAAGGCATCCTAGGTAGTTTAAGGGCGATAATCAGGCCTGACAGGACGAAACGAGGAGCGCGGAGCGTAATGGGTATGGAAATTCTGGGGGGCTTGAGCGCGTTCGGTGGCGGCCTTGTCGGCTACGTGGTGCCCTTCCTGTTCGTTCTGACCATCGTCGTGTTTTTCCACGAGCTCGGCCATTTCATGATGGCCCGCTTGTGCGGCATCAGGGTTCTGGTCTTCTCGATCGGTTTCGGACCGGAGATTGCCGGATTCAACGACCGCTACGGGACCCGCTGGAAGATTTCTGCGGTTCCGCTTGGCGGCTACGTGAAATTCTTTGGCGACGACAATGCTGCGAGCACGCCGGACCACGCGGCCGTTGCGGCCATGAGCGAAGCCGATAAGAAAGACAGCTTCATATTCCAGCCGGTCCCTGCACGCGCTGCAGTGGTCGCGGCCGGGCCGATCGCGAATTTCGTGCTGGCAATCGCCATTTTCGCCGGCATTTTCATGACGGTCGGCAAACAGACGACCAGCGCTCGCGTCGACACCGTGCAAGCGGGAAGTGCGGCCGAGGTGGCTGGTTTCAAGCCGGGCGACCTGGTGCTGTCGATCAACGGCGAGAAGATCGAGAGCTTTTCGGACATGCAGCGGGTCGTCAGCATCAGTGCTGGTGAGCCGCTCGCCATTGCGGTGGACCGCGGGGGAGTGCCCGTTGCACTCAAGGCGGTTCCCCAGCTGAAAGAGATCAAGGACAATTTCGGGAACGTTCATCGCCTTGGGGTGCTGGGTATCAGCCGCTCAATGGCGCCTGGCGACATCAAGACCGAAAAAGCGGGACCGATCCGTGCCGTTGTGATGGGCGCGCAGGAGACATGGTTCGTTGTCGACCGGACTCTGTCCTACATCACGGGTGTGTTTGCCGGCCGGGAGGCCGCCGACCAGCTCGGCGGGCCCATTCGCATTGCCCAGGTATCCGGACAGGTCGCTACCGCCGGGTTTGCGGCACTTATCCACCTGACGGCGGTGCTTTCAGTCTCGATCGGGCTGCTGAACCTATTCCCCATCCCTTTGCTCGATGGCGGTCACCTTTTGTTCTATGTTATTGAAGCGATTCGAGGCCGTCCGCTGTCTGAGCGGGCGCAGGAACTTGGCTTCAGGATTGGGCTGGCGATCGTCGTGATGTTGATGATTTTTGCAACCTTTAATGACATCCTGCATCTCGCCACGTCATGACCGTTGCTTACGGGCAACTTTTTGAGGGGAAAGGGAAAGTTCGGCGGGACTTTCGTTTGCAGTGCATAAAAAACGCTGTACAAAGCAGGCCTATGCCAGCCCGGACCGTCTAACGAATCCGCAGTGGGGGCGGCCGCATGGATCAAAAGGGCGCGTAGCGCATGGGAATTTGTGTGCGGGTGGTTCGGGGATTGGCTGTTAACTGCCTGATCCTCGCCGGGATCCTCGTCGGTGCTTGCTGCGTGACGGTCGCCTCCTCTGGAGTCGCGGTCGCGCAGTCTGCCAGCTCTATTGTCGTGGAGGGCAGCCGCCGGGTCGAGGCCGACACCATCCGCTCCTATTTCAAGCCTGGCCCGGGCGGCCGCATTGGCCCCGAGCAGGAAGATGAGGCTCTCAAGGCTCTTCTAACGACCGGCCTCTTTGCCGACGTCCGCATCGCCCATACCGGCGGCCGCATCGTGGTGACTGTGGTTGAAAACCCGGTGATCAACCGGGTTGCCTTCGAAGGCAACAAGAAGGCCAAAGACGAGCAACTCACGGCTGAAGTCCAGTCAAAGCCCCGCGGGACGCTGTCGCGGCCGACCGTCCAGGCGGACGTGCAGCGCATCATCGAAATCTATCATCGCAGCGGCCGTTTCGACATCAGTGTCGACCCAAAGATCATCGAATTGCCCAATAACCGTGTCGACCTGGTTTTCGAGATCAAGGAAGGCGACAAGACCGGGGTCAAGGACATCCGGTTTGTCGGGACGCATGCATTTTCGTCCGGCCGGCTCAAAGACGTCATCAAGACATCCGAGAGCAACTTCCTCAGCTTTCTGCAGACCACCGACATCTACGATCCCGATCGCATTGAAGCTGACCGCGATCTGCTGCGCCGGTTCTACCTGAAACACGGTTATGCCGATGTGCGCATCGTAGCGGCGGTTGGCGAATACGATCCATCCAAAAAGGGCTTTGTCGTCACCTTCACGATCGACGAAGGCGCTCAATATCGTGTGGGCACGGTGGATGTTGTGTCGAACGTGCGCGCCATTGAGCCCGGATCGTTGCGAGCCCAGGTCAAACTCGGGCCCGGCAACGTCTATAATGCGGATCTCGTTGAGAAAAGCGTGGAGTCGATGACGATTGCGGCCGCTAAACATGGCTACGCATTCGCCAACGTCCGCCCGCGTGGCGACCGCAACTTCGAGGCCAAAACCATCAATCTCGTCTTCGTCGTCGAAGAGGGTGCCCGGGCCTACATCGAGCGCATCAACATCCGGGGCAACACCCGTACGCGCGACTTCGTGATCCGCAGGGAATTCGATCTGAGCGAAGGCGACGCCTACAATCGAGCGCTGGTCGATCGTGCCGAGCGGCGTCTGAAAAACCTCAACTACTTCAAGACGGTGAAGATCACCAACGAGCCCGGCTCCGCTCCCGACCGCGTTGTCGTCAATGTCGATGTTGAAGAGCAACCGACCGGCGAGTTTTCAATTTCCGGTGGGTATTCGACCGCAGACGGCCTCATAGCCGAAGTCAGTGTTGCCGACCGAAACCTGATGGGCCGCGGCAATTACGCGAAGGCCTCGGTCACCTATGGCCAGCGTGTTCGCGGCGTCGACCTGTCCTTCGTCGAGCCTTATTTGTTCGGTTATCGGATGGCCGGCGGCATCGATTTGTTTGCACGGCAAAATCTGGCGTCGAATTACGTATCGTACGACTCGCAATCGGTCGGCACCAATCTCCGACTCGGATTTGCACTGACCGAGGAAATAGCGTTTGCGCCGCGGTATTCTTTCTACCAGCAGAAAATCACGCTGCCGGACCAATACAATAACTGTCAGTTTTCCAGCAACACACCCGGCAATGGCGGCCCAGGCGTAAACCCGACGAATGAGGCGAATGGCTCCGATCTTTTTGTGAACGTGCCCTACGGCTGTTACAACGACGGCGAAGCTTCGCTCGCGGTGCGTAAGGAATTGGCAGCGGGCCCAGTCAACACATCGCTCGTTGGCTATACCGTTTCGTACAATACGCTCGACAACAACCGGGTTCCGACCAGCGGCCTCTATACCGAACTCAAGCAGGATTTCGCTGGCGTCGGTGGCGACGTGAACTTCATCCGCACGGCGTTTGAGGTTCGCAATTACTACGAAGTCTTTTCGGACGTTGTCAGCGTCCTCAAGTTCCAGGGCGGCAATGTCTCGCCTTGGGGTGGCCAGAGTCTGCGTATGCTGGACCAATTCCAGATGGGGCCAAACCTCGTGCGCGGCTTTTCGCCAGCTGGCATAGGACCGCGCGACCTCACGATAGGAACAACAAACGACGCCCTCGGCGGCAGCATGTATTGGGGTGTCAGCCTCGAGGCGCAGACGCCGTTGTACTTCCTGCCCAAGGATATCGGCATCAAGATTGCGGCCTTTGCCGATGCAGGCAACGTTTGGAACTATCAAGGCCCGACCAGCTGGAGTGTAACCGGCGAAACGCTCCAGGTTGGTCTGGATGGTGTGGCAAAGATCCGTTCTTCAGTCGGTGTCGGCCTGCTTTGGGATTCGCCGCTCGGGCCGCTGCGCTTCGATTTGGCTTATCCGATTACGAAATATTGCGCGACTGGGTCGGATAACGTCACGCAAGTTTGCGACCGCACGCAGGTCTTCCGCTTCAGCGGCGGCACCAAGTTCTGATTTTGGTTGTGTCCGGCGGTATAGCGGATCGGACCCCTGCAGGATGAACGAGCCGGTCTTCCTACGACATTCGCGCGGTCTCACAATCGATGAGATCGTCGCCCTGACCGGTGCGACGCCCGCGTCGCCGGCTCCGCATTCGCGGCGTGTGGTCAACGTTGCGCCGCTTGATCGCGCCTCGCCGCACGACATTGCTTTTTTTGACAACAGGAAGTTCGCGCGAGCGGCAGTCGAGACCTTCGCCGGCGTCTGTCTTACGACGCCAGCACTTGCCGGTGATCTGCCACCCAAAGTCGCTGTCCTGACAGTGCAGGACCCGTACCGCGCGTTTGTGACAGTAGCGCGCGAATTATTTCCGCAAGCGCTGCGTCCGTCTTCGTTGTCCGGGCCAGGCGAGTTTACCGGAGCGCATGTCGACAAACGCGCGCGTATGGAGGATGGCGTATCAATTGATCCGGGCGCCGTCATAGGCCCCGACGTCGAAATTGGCAGCGGCAGCGTAATCGGAGCGAATGCGGTGATCGGCGCGGGAGTGAGGATTGGGCGCGACAGTTCGATCGGCGCCAACGCAACCATCAGCGAGGCATTGATTGGGGATCGCGTCATCATTCATCCCGGATGCAAGATAGGTCAGGATGGCTTCGGGTTCGTAATGGGCAAAAGCCATCTGAAAGTACCGCAGGTGGGGCGCGTTATTATTCAGGACGACGTGGAAATCGGCGCTGGCACCACCATCGACCGTGGCGCCATTCGCGATACGGTCATCGGCGAGGGCACCAAGATCGACAACCTGGTTCAGGTGGGCCACAATGTCTGTATTGGCCGTCACTGTATACTCGTGGCGCTAACGGGCATTTCCGGCAGCGCGACACTGGAAGATTTCGTTGTGCTGGGTGCCCGTGTTGGCGTGGGCAATGACTTAACGATCGGCGAAGGGGCGCAGGTTGCGGCAATCAGCAATGTCCACGGTGACGTGCCGGCTGGTGCGCGCTGGGGCGGCTCACCCGCCAAACCGATTAAACTGTGGTTCCGCGAAATGAAAATGCTTGCGCGGCTTGCGCGCAGGGAAAGCGACAGCGAGACGGCTGCGGACGAATGAGATTGTGCCATGGATAAAGCCGTAACGAGACTTGAGGCGGTCGACATCGAGATGGTGTTGAAAATGCTGCCACACCGTTATCCGTTTCTGATGGTGGATCGCGTGATTGAAATTCAGGGCGACGAGTCCGGCATTGGCATTAAAAACGTGACGATCAATGAGCCGCAATTCCAGGGCCATTTTCCCGGCAATCCCGTTTTTCCGGGCGTCCTGATGATCGAAGGCATGGCGCAGACGGCAGGAATTTTGTGTATCGCCGCAACCGGCGCGCGACCAAAATCGGTGTATTTTCTCACGATCGACAAGGCTAAATTTCGAAAGCCCGTCCGGCCGGGCGATACGGTTGAGTACCACATGAAACGGATCGCGCGCCGCAAATCCATGTGGTGGTACCACGGCGAAGCAAAAGTTGCCGGCCAGGTCGTCGCGGAAGCTGAACTCGGCGCAATGCTTTCAGACGCATGACCGCGCGCATGATCGATCCTTCGGCCCGGGTCGAGGCCGGAGCGGCAATCGGAAGCGACGTCACGATCGGTCCTTATTGCACGGTTGGTGCGAATGTTCGCATTGGCGACGGCTGCCGCCTGGTGGCGCATGTCAATCTAACGGGCCATACCACGATTGGTGCGCGCACCGTTATCCATCCGTTTGCTTCGCTCGGGTCGCCCCCGCAGTCGTTCAGTTATCGTGGCGGACCCACAACGCTCGAGGTCGGAGCTGATTGCGATATTCGCGAAAACGTCACCATGAATACCGGCACAGAAGATGGCGGTGGCAGGACGCAAGTCGGCGAGGGCTGTTTTTTCATGGTGGGGAGCCATGTTGGCCATGATTGTCATGTCGGCAACAAAGTGGTGTTTGCCAACAACACCGTACTCGGCGGGCATGTGACGATCGGCGACAATGTCGTCTTCGGTGGGGGCGTTGCGGTCCGGCAGTTCGTGCGGATCGGCGAGGGGGCGATGATCGTCGGCCTCAGTGGCGTACGCGCTGACGTGATCCCGTTTGCGATGGCGCAGGGACCGCTCGCCAACCTGGTTGGACTCAATGCTGTAGGGATGCGGCGGCGCGGCCTTTCCAAGTCGGACATTCACCGGGTGCGGGCCGCCTACGAAGCTTTGTTTTTTGGCGAGGGCGCGTTTCGTGCGCGCATCGACAAAGTGGCCGCCGATTACGCCGACGATACGCAGGTTGGTAAGATCGTTGCGTTCATCCGTGCCGGCAAACGCCCATTCACCATGGCGATCAGGCGCGGGGAGTCGGACGAGGACGCATGAGCATGCCGGGGGGTGTGGGGCAGAACGGCCCGCTCGCACTCATATGCGGAGGCGGCACGCTGCCACTGGCGGTGGCGGACTTCGTTTCGAAGCGCGGACGGGCGGTCGTGCTTTTCGCGCTTCGTGGCCACGCCGACCCGGCAATGATCGCACGCTATCCGCACCACTGGATCCGTATTGGTCAACTGGGCGCTTTCACACGGCACGCTCGTGCCGCTGGCTGCCGCGACGTGGTTTTTATTGGCTCGTTGGTGCGGCCGACGCTCTGGACTCTTCGCCCTGATTTCAAGGCGCTGATGCTATTGCCAAGAATTATGGCTGCGTACCGTGGAGGCGACAATCATCTTCTGTCCGGCGTGAGCCGGATTGTCGAGGATCACGGCTTTCATCTCCTCGGCGCCCATGAGGTTGCACCGGAGATATTGCTGCCGGAGGGAGTGCTCGGGCGCGTCGACGCCGCGGAACAGCATCGGCAGGACATTGCTTTTGGTTTTGATTATTTACGCGCGAGCGGTGCATTCGATATCGGACAAGCGGTGGTGGTCGCCGGCAAACGCGTACTGGCGGTAGAAGCTGCCGAGGGTACCGACCAGATGCTGGCGCGCGTTGCCGAATTACGAATTGCTGGGCGGATAGGTGGTCCGCCAGGGATTGGAGTGCTGGTGAAGGCCCCAAAACCGGAACAGGACCGCCGATTTGATTTGCCGTCGATAGGTCCAAATACCGTAGCCGGGGTAGCGCATGCGAAGCTTGCCGGTATTGCGGTGGTGGGTGGCGCGACCGTGGTTGCGGAACCCGAGCGCGTCGTCGTTGAAGCCGACCGCGCCGGAATTTTTGTTCTTGGCGTTCCGGCCGGAACAGAGCGATGAGCCCGCATATTTTTCTTGTCGTCGGCGAGGAGTCGGGTGACCGGCTGGGCGCTGCGTTGATTGCCGCGATCAAGCAGCGCACTCAAGGCCGCGCGCGTTTTTCCTGCGTCGGCGGCACACATATGACAGCGGAGGGCGTACCAAGTCTTTTCCCACTTGGTGATCTCGCGATCGTTGGTTTTGGGGGGGTTCTAACGCGCTTGCCGAAGATCTTCCGGCGCATTCGTGAGACGGCAGATGCTGTCGTATCCGCAAAGCCGGATGTGCTGGTGATCATTGATAGTCCGGAATTCACTCATCGCGTGGCGCGCGCCGTACGCAACCGCGCGCCTGAAATCCCTATCGTCGACTACGTCTGCCCGTCGGTTTGGGCGTGGCGCCCGGGCCGCGCGCCTGCCATGCGGGCATATATCGATCATGTGCTAGCCCTGCTGCCGTTCGAACCAAAAGTTCTCGGTGAGCTTGGTGGGCCGCCGTGCACTTATGTTGGTCATCCATTGACGGAGCGGCTCGACGAACTTCGGCCAAACGAACTTGAAAAACGATTGAGGATGGCTGACCCGCCGTTGCTGCTGGTGATGCCGGGAAGCAGGACGGCCGAAGTACGGCGCATGGCACCGGTTTTTGGCGCGGCGGTTGCGCGTGTGGCGAAGCAGTTCGGGGAGATCGAAGCCGTGGTCCCGGCGGTGCCACGGCTTGCGGATGCAGTGCGAGCCGCGGTTGCATCGTGGCCGGTTCCGACACGCGTGGTGACTGAAACTGGTGAAAAGAATGAAGCCTTTCGAACGGCGAGGGCGGCGTTGACCAAATCGGGCACCTCGACTCTTGAGCTCGCGCTCGCCGGCGTGCCGATGGTAGCGGCGTACAAGGTAGGGCTGATCGAAGAGCTAGCGGCACGTCTGCTTGTCAACGTCCCATCAGTCATCCTCGCCAACCTGGCACTGGGCGAAAACATCGTGCCTGAATTCATCCAGCGGGATTGCACCGCCGAGCGGCTCGCGACGGCACTATTGCCGCTGTTAGCCGATACGCCGGAGCGGCGGCGCCAAATCGACGCCTTTGCCCGTCTCGATGGGATTATGGAAATCGGGACAGCGCGGCCGGGCGACCGGGCAGCCGCATTGGTGCTCGATTGTGCTACGAAAAAGGGCCATTTATTGCGCGAAACTGGAATATCAGCCCTGTCACAATCCTAGCTTGCTGGGTCGTCCCGGATAGGCGTATGTCCTTGTAGCAAACCGGATTCCAGCCTTTGACACTTTCCCCGCGTGCATCAATCACGGCCGTTCATGGCTACTTGCCGCCAGATCTGCTCACCAATGCGGAGCTGGCGCGGCTTGTCGACACCAGCGATGCCTGGATTACCGAACGCACGGGTATCAAGGAACGTCATATTCTGAAGGGCGAAGGTCTCGGGACCTCGCACATGGCCGCTGAGGCAGTTCGTGGGCTGTTGCAAAAGACCGGTACCAAGCCGGAAGAAGTGGATCTGCTCATCTGCGCCACCACAACGCCGGATCTGCAGTTTCCCTCCACTGCCAACTTGATTTGCGACATGGTGGGCGTGCGCAATATTGGAAGCTTCGATGTGCAGGCCGCGTGCTCCGGATTTCTTTATTCGCTCACCATAGCCGCACAATTCATTGCCAACGGCACCGCGCGAAAAGTAGTGGTTGTCGGCGCCGACAAAATGTCGTCGATCATTGACTACACGGATCGCGCCACGTGCGTCCTGTTCGGGGATGGCGCCGGGGCTGTGCTGCTTGAGCCAAACGATAGCGGCTACGGCATCATGGATGCGCTGATTCATTCCGATGGGTCAGGCATGATCCATCTGCATCAGAAAGCCGGCGGCAGCCGGATGCCGGCAACGACCGAGAGCGTTGCCAAGCGACTGCATTATGTCCATCAGGAAGGTGCGGCCGTCTACAAGTTCGCCATCGCCAAAATGGCGGAAGTAGCGGGTCAGGTCATGTCGCGAAATAATTTGCGCGCTGAAATGATAGACTGGCTCGTGCCGCATCAGGCCAACAAGCGCATCATCGAGTCGACCGCCGAGCGCATGGGCATGCCGATGGACAAGGTGATGGTGACGATCCACAAATACGGCAACACCACCAATGCCACTATCCCGCTCTGTCTTTGGGACTACGAGCCAAAGTTAAAGCGCGGCGACCGCATGGTCCTTGCCGCTTTTGGCGGCGGGTTCACCTGGGCAGGAATGTACGTGCAATGGGCCTATGACGGCGCGACTGCGCCGAAGCTCAACGGTAAATCCAACGGCAAGAGCAGTTAGGTAAGTTATTTCCGGCGCGAGATCGGCGCGTAGTCTCTGCGCGTCGCGCCCGTATAGAGCTGACGCGGCCGGCCGATCTTCTGGTGCGGATCCTCGATCATTTCCTTCCACTGGGCGATCCAGCCGACCGTGCGGGCGACCGCAAACAGTACGGTGAACATGGTGGTCGGGAAACCCATCGCCTTGAGCGTGATACCAGAATAAAAATCGATATTCGGATACAGCTTTTTCTCGATGAAATATTCGTCATGCAGCGCGATCTTCTCGAGCTCCATGGCGACGTCGAGGAGCGGGTCATCCTTGATCCCGAGTTCTGTCAGGACCTCATGGCACGTCTTCTGCATGATCTTGGCGCGTGGATCGTAATTTTTGTAGACGCGATGACCAAAGCCCATCAGCCGGTATGAATCGTTTTTGTCTTTGGCGCGCTTGATGAATTCAGGAATGCGATCGACCGAGCCGATCTCGCGCAGCATGTTGAGCGCGGCCTCGTTTGCCCCGCCATGGGCCGGGCCCCACAAGCAGGCGCAGCCCGCCGCGATGCAGGCGAATGGGTTGGCGCCTGACGAGCCGGCAAGCCGGACGGTTGATGTCGACGCATTTTGCTCGTGATCTGCGTGCAGGATGAAGATGCGATCCATCGCTCGCGCAAGCACCGGGTTGGCTTTGTAATCTTCGGTCGGCACCGCAAAACACATGCGCAGGAAGTTTGAGGCGTAGTCGAGTTCGTTTTTCGGATAAACAAACGGCTGGCCGATCGAATACTTGAAGGCCATCGCCGCGAGCGTCGGCACTTTCGCGATCATGCGGATCGAGGCGATCATCCGCTGGTGCGGATCGGAAATGTCGGTGGAGTCATGGTAAAATGCCGAGAGCGCGCCGACGCAGCCCGTCATGACGGCCATCGGATGTGCATCTCGGCGGAAGCCCTGGAAGAACCGCATCATCTGCTCGTGCACCATCGTGTGCCGGTTGACGCGGTAGTCGAAGTCGGCCTTCTGTGACGTGGTCGGTAGTTCGCCGTAAAGCAGCAGGTAGCACGTCTCCAGGAAGTCGCCGTGCTCGGCCAGTTGCTCAATCGGATATCCGCGATAGAGCAGAATGCCCTCGTCGCCGTCGATATAGGTGATTTTCGATTCGCAGCTTGCGGTCGACGTAAATCCTGGATCGAAGGTAAACATCCCGCTCTGGCCATAGAGCTTCGAGATGTCCACGACGTCGGGACCGATCGTGCCCGGATATATCGGCATATCCCAATTATTGTTGCCGACCGTCAGGGTGCCGGTCTTGTTCTTGGCGCTGGTCTTGGCGTCCATGGTCGAGCCCTCGAATTGGCCGCGAGTGATGCGCGTGGAAAACGTTTTGGCCGGGCAGGCGACGCCGCGTCGGGCGTAGGGATTCCGGCCGCTTTGTGCGTATCCCATTCAAGTGTGCGCTGCAAGATAGCGCCGCGGCGCCTATATAGGCACTCGCCGTTCGTTTGCCCGCTATGAAAATTTTACGATGCGGCCTGGTCCCGCAGCCGGGCAAGGCTTTCATCCCGGCCAAGTACGGCGAGAACGTCAAATATTGGCGGGGATGTCGTTCGGCCTGTCAGGGCGGCCCGCAGCGGTTGCGCCACGGCGCCGAGTTTTAAGCCAGCGCGCTCCGCATAGGGGCGCACGATGGCCTCGGCTGAAGCGGCGTTCCAATCCGTAACGGCCTCCAGTTCCGGCAGCAGGGCGGCAATAAGGGTCTTGGCCTCGGGTGTCAGCAGGGTTTTGGCCTGATCGTTGATGTCGAGAGGGCGGCTTGTCCACAGGAACCGCGACGCTTCGAACAGTTCAACCAAAGTCTTGGCCCTCTCCTTCAGCCCCGGCATGGCAGCCAGAAGCTTGGCGCGTAACGCGGGGGTCATTTTGCTCGCGAGTTCCTGGCCGCCCGCGATGTGGGGCAAGAGCTGTTCAAGAATCGCAATCAGGTCGGCGTCATCGGTCGAACGGATATAGTGGCCATTGAGGCTCTCGAGCTTTGTGAAATCGAAACGCGCCGGCGAGCGCCCGATCTGAGGCAAGTCAAAGGCGGCCACCATTTCCTCGGTGGTGAAAATCTCCTGATCGCCGTGCGCCCAGCCGAGCCGCACAAGGTAATTTCGCATGGCCGCCGGCAGATATCCCATGGCCCGGTAAGCGTCGACGCCGAGCGCCCCATGCCGCTTTGAGAGCTTGGAACCGTCAGGGCCGTGAATGAGCGGGATATGGGCCATGATCGGCACCTTCCAGCCGAGTGCCTGGTAGATCTGGGTCTGGCGCGCTCCGTTATTGAGGTGGTCGTCGCCGCGGATGATATGGGTCACGCCCATGTCGTGGTCGTCGACCACAACAGCGAGCATGTAGGTTGGTGTGCCGTCCGAACGGAGCAACACGAAATCGTCGAGGTTTTCGTTCTGCCAAACGACGCGGCCCTGAACCTGGTCCTCGACGACCGTTTCGCCGGTCAACGGAGCCTTGAGGCGGATGACCGGATTGACGCCGGCGGGGGCATCCTTCGGGTCTTGGTCACGGCACCGGCCGTCATAGAGGCGGGTGCGGCCCTCCGCACGGGCCTTCTCGCGCATGGCGGTCAATTGTTCGGGGCTGCAGTAGCAGCGATAGGCGTGGCCTGACGCCAGCAACTGTTCGGCGATCTGGCGGTGGCGGCTGGCACGTGAAAACTGGAAGACGATCTCGCCGTCCCAGGTAATTCCGAGCCAGGTCAGCCCGTCGATGATGGCGTTGATGGCCGCCGCGGTTGAACGCTCGCGGTCGGTGTCCTCGATCCGCAGCAGCATTTTCCCGCCATGCCGGCGTGCGAACAGCCAGTTAAATAGGGCGGTACGGCCTCCTCCAATATGGAGGAAGCCGGTCGGTGAGGGCGCAAAACGGGTGACAACGGGCTCGCTCATCGGCGGCGATCTACCACAGTTACCGGAAAAGGTGTCAGCGCGATTGACATTGAGCTGGACGTCCCGTCATGGCATAGGCCGCCGCTCGTGGCGTCGGATGGATCTTGCGGAATTTGAGGAAGCATAGTGACGAACGATAATGCAAGAGGCGAAGCGGCTCCGGGAGAACCGGGGCGCGATTTCATCCGCGACATCGTCAAAGCCGATCTGGACGCGGGTCGCGCAAAAGGCGTGGTTACGCGTTTTCCGCCCGAGCCAAACGGGTACCTCCATATCGGGCACGCTAAATCGATCTGTCTGAATTTCGGGATTGCGGAGGAGTTTGGGGGACGCTGCCACCTGCGTTTTGACGATACCAATCCGACGAAAGAAGAGCAGGAATATATCGACGCCATAGAACGCGATGTGCGCTGGCTTGGGTTCGACTGGGGCAAACATCTCTACTATGCCTCGGATTACTTCGAGCGGCTCTATGGATGGGCGGAAGATTTGATTCGGGCCGGCAAGGCTTATGTCGACGATCAGAGTCCGCATGACATGCGAACCAGTCGAGGCACGTTGACCGAACCTGGCAAGAACAGCCCATTCCGCGACCGAAGTATTGAAGAAAACCTTGATCTATTCCGGCGCATGCGCGCGGGCGAATTCCCGAACGGTGCGCGCGTCCTGCGGGCGAAAATCGACATGGCCTCTGGGAACATCAATCTGCGCGACCCCGTGATGTATCGTATCCTTCACGCCCATCACCCTCGGACTGGCACAGAATGGAAAATCTATCCGAGCTATGACTACGCTCATGGCCAGTCGGATGCGATAGAGCAGGTCACCCATTCGATCTGTACGCTCGAATTCGAGGATCATCGTCCGCTTTACGATTGGTTCATCGCGAATTTAAATGTGCCTTCCAAACCCCACCAGTACGAATTCGCGCGCCTCAATCTGACTTACACGGTCCTTTCCAAGCGCGTGCTGACGGAGCTGGTGCGCGGCGGACATGTCAGTGGATGGGATGATCCCCGCATGCCGACTCTGGCGGGATTACGCAGGCGCGGTGTTCCGCCCGAGGCCATTCGGGATTTTGTCAAACGCATCGGCGTCGCAAAGGCCAACAGCATCGTTGATATGGGGATGTTCGATTTTTCCGTCCGCGAAGCACTCAACAAGACAGCGTTGCGGCGAATGGCCGTTCTTCGCCCGCTCAAGGTCGTGATCGAGAACTATCCGGAAGGCCAAGTCGAGGAACTCGATGCGGTCAATCATCCGGACAACCCCGCGGCAGGCGCGCGGAAGTTAAAATTCGGACGGGAGATCTTTATCGAACAGGACGATTTCATGGAGAACCCGCCGAAGAAGTTCTTCCGGCTTTCTCCGGGGTCCGAGGTGCGCTTGCGCTATGCTTATTTCCTGACCTGCCGCGAAGTCATTAAGAGTGCGAGTGGCGAGGTTTCCGAATTGCGCTGCACCTATGATCCGGCGACGCGCGGCGGCAATGGTCCCGATGGACGTAAGGTGAAAGCGACAATCCATTGGGTTTCGGCGACACAGTCCATCCCAGCGGAGGTGCGGCTTTATAATCCACTGTTTACTAAGCCCGATCCGAGTGGAGGTGAGGGATTCACTGCCGATCTCAACCCCAATTCGATGGAGGTGCTGAATGGAGTCCGTCTGGAGCCGGCGCTTGCCGAGGCCAAGGTTGGACTGCCCATACAGTTCGAGCGGCAGGGTTATTTTTGTCTCGATGTAGACTCAACGGCGGCGAAGCCCGTGTTCAGCCGAACGATCGGGCTCCGCGATACCTGGGCCAAGCAAAAGGTCACAGGGTGACCTCGAGTGGCTGGCCACAACCTGGGGATGAGTTAGGATAGACGCGGTTGTAATGATCCGGCGTCGGGGAGGCGCCCCGCGCCTTGGTTCGGCAAAGCCCGCATAGTGAGCGACCACGCGCGCGCGCCAAGGCCTGGGCGGCGACGGCTGACGCCGCCCGCCGTCCAGCCGGATTGTTGCTGCCGGACGGAATTGTCGATGCCGCTGGTTCGCTGCGCGGCCTGCTGTCTGGGTGGATCGCGGCGGAGCTCGCGCCGGGCCGGCTGATGCCGTGGCTGCCGGTGGCTTTTGGCTTCGGCATCGTTGCTTACTTCAGCGCCGATCGCGAACCGGCCTGGTGGGCGGCTCTATCCGCGACGGTGACGGGTTTCGTTTTGACGCTGCTAACGCGCCATCGTCCGATTGGATTCCCGCTTGTACTTGGTCTGACGGCGATTGCGGCTGGCTTCGCGACGGCGACGCTACAAACGGTCCGCATTGCGCATCCGATCTTACGGTCGCCTGTAACAAGCGCGGTCGTGTCAGGCTTCGTAGAGGTGCGCGAGGAGCGTGAGCGCAGCGATCGTATCGTCGTGCGCGTTCAAGCTGTCGAAGGTTTGCCCGCAAAACCGGAACGCGTTCGGGTTGCAGTACGCAAAGGAAGCGCTCCAGCTGTCGGAAGCTTTGTCGAATTCAAGGCGCGGCTGTCGCCACCAATGCAACCTTTGCGGCCCGGTGGCTACGATTTTGCACGCGACATGTATTTTCAGCGCATCGGCGCCTCTGGCTATGCGCTCGGTGCAATCAAGGCCAGGACCCCACCGGTTAAGGGCGGTTTTTGGTTGCGCTATGCCACGATCGTCGATGATATCCGGGAAGCCATCGACAAACGCATTCGCTCAGTGATCGCGGGCGACAATGGCTCGATCGCGTCGGCATTGATCACAGGAAAACGTGACGCGATTTCGACGCCAGTCAACGATGCCATGTATGTCTCCAGCCTTGCCCACGTTCTGTCGATTTCGGGCTATCACATGGCCGTTGTGTCGGGGATCGTATTCTTTTTTATACGCGCCGGGCTCGCGCTATTTCCCTTTTTGGCCAGCCGTTTTCCGATCAAGAAATGGGCGGCGCTTGGCGCGCTTGTCGCGGCGACGTTCTATCTTCTGTTGTCAGGAGCGGAGGTTGCCACGCAGCGCTCCTACATCATGATCGCGATCGTGCTCATTGGCGTCATGTTGGATCGGCCAACTCTGACCTTCCGTACGCTCGCGGTCGCAGCAATTGGTGTTCTGATATTTGCGCCGCAAGCGGTCATACATCCGAGCTTTCAAATGTCGTTTGCGGCGACGCTGGCGCTTGTCGCGGCATATCAATACGGGCTTCCGTGGCGCTCGAATAAAGATAGCTCGCTCGGGATGCGCGTAGCACTTTGGGGTGTGCGAGAAATCTTCGGATTGCTTCTGGCCTCACTGGTCGCCGGTTTCGCTACGACGCCGTATGCGGCCTACCATTTCCATCGGCTTGCGCCATACGGAGCATTGGCCAACCTCCTGGCTATGCCCGTCGTATCAGCGCTCGTCATGCCAATGGGCATTCTTGGGCTTGTCGCGATGCCGTTCGGATTCGATGCACCGTTCTGGCGGCTGATGAGCGGCGGAATTGATTGGATGAATGGTGTCGCGCTTTGGGTCACCAGCCTGCCTGGTGCTGTGGGTCGGCTCCACGCTTTTGGGACCGGCCCGCTGTTGGTGGGGACAGGGGGAATCTTGCTTGTTTGCTTGCTGCGTACGCCGCTGCGCTGGGGCGGCGCGGTTCTGGTTGCCGGCGGCAGCTTTTGGGCTCTCACATCACCACAGCCGGACGTGCTGATCTCCGGCGACGGCCAATCGGCGGCGTTTCGCGGCACCGACGGCCGCCTTGCAATTCTGCGCAACGGCCGCGACGTGTTCGCCGTCAAGGAGTGGTTAGCCGCCGACGCCGACGCACGTGTTCCGAAGGATTCAAGCTTGGCCAATGGCGTCCGGTGCGACGCCATTGGCTGCATCGGCACGCTTGGCGACGGGCGTCTCATCTCAATGGTGATTGGAATTGAAGCCATTGCCGAGGATTGCGCGCGCGCTGCAATCATCGTGAGCGGGCGCGAGGTGCCAGCATCAGGTTGCGCCGCTCTTGTCGTTGACCGTCAAACCTCGCGCGAACACGGTGCCGTGGCTCTGCACAGGTCCGGCGACCACTTCCAGCTTGTGCTTGCGCGGCCATCCAATGTTGAGCGGCCATGGACAACCAATTCGACGCGGACATCCGAAAGTGCGCAAGCCGCGGCGCCACGAGGCGCAATGGACGCGATGCCGCGCGAAGACGATCTTTCCGCGGACGACTAATACCTGCGGAAAAGCCCGACAAGCTTGCCCTGGATACGAACCCGATTGGGCGGGAGGATCCGCACTTCGTAAGCAGTGTTGGCGGGCTCAAGTGCGATGGAGGCGCCCCGGCGCCGGAAGCGCTTGAGCGTGGCCTCCTCATCATCGATCAAGGCAACAACAATATCGCCCGTATCGGCGGCCTCCGATCTTCGGATTAGCGCGATGTCGCCATCAAGGATGCCGGCTTCGATCATGCTGTCCCCGCGCACCTCCAAGGCAAAATGATCGCCGGCCGAAAGCAGGTCAGGGGGCATGTTGATGACATGGCTGCGGGTCTGGATCGCTTCAATCGGCGTGCCGGCTGCAATGCGGCCCATAACCGGCACGGCGACCGGGCGACCGGGGTCATCTTCGGAACTGGTACGAACGCGCCCAAGGTCGCCTTCGATCACGCTCGGGGTAAAACCCCGGGACCGGGATGAACCGAGCCCGTGACCGACTGAATCCGGCAGTTTGATCACCTCAATGGCGCGTGCACGGTTGGGCAGCCGGCGGATGAAGCCACGCTCCTCCAGGGCCGTAATTAGGCGATGGATCCCCGATTTTGAACGCAGGTCGAGCGCGTCCTTCATCTCGTCAAAGGAGGGGGGCACCCCGGCCTCGGTCAGCCGTTCGTGGATAAAACGCAGAAGCTCGAACTGCTTGCGGGTCAGCATCGGTTTCTCCCCGTCGGACCGCCCCCTGGAGGGACAGGTCAGAAACAAATCATGAACGGACACTATCTGTTCGATATGTGTTCCGCAACTATTTAATTTGGGGTGAAAAACTCGAAAGACGCCTAAAGGCCTAGCTTAAGGATGACACAGTCTGAACCGGCCAAAGCCTCAGGAGCGTGCGGTTCGCGAATCACCAGGCAGCAGGCTTCGGCGAGCGGCGCCATCAGGGAACTGTCTTGGTCGGGAAGTGGGGTTGCCACGAGGCCGTCAGGCCCGTGCTCGAGGGTCGCCCGCAGATAGTCCGCACGCTCGTCGTTGGCGGGTAAACCGCGCCCAAGCTGCGCACGGACCGGCACATGCTCGGCATCACGTCGACCGGCCAGCCGCCGGATAAGGGGGACCAGAAACAGGTACGCGCAGACGTAAGAGGATACCGGATTTCCCGGGAGCCCCAGCACCTGCATGCCGCCAATCCGGCCATGCATCATCGGTCGGCCGGGCCGAAGGGCCACGCGCCAAAATGAGAGGTCGAGGCCCTCACTCGCCAGAGCGCGCTGCACGAGATCATGCTCACCCACCGAGGCGCCACCGGTGGTTACCAGGATGTCGGCGCCCCATTCGCGGGCCCGGCGTACGCCCAAGGTGATCTCTTCAATGCGATCACGTGCAATGCCAAGGTCAAGCACTGTAGCGCCCTCGCTACGCGCGAGTGCCGTCAAAGCAAAGCCGTTCGAATAGACGATTTCGCCGGGGTTGGGATTGCTGCCGGGCGGCACCAATTCGTCGCCAGTTCCAAGCACGGCCACCTTGGGCTGACGGTGTACAGGCAGGCTCGGGTAATTCATGGCGGCCGCCAACATCAAGGCGCGGTCCGTCAGCCGGGCGCCCTTGCGCAAGAGAACCTGGTCTTTCGCAAAATCGATGCCCAGTGCTCGCACATTGCGCCCCGCGGCAGTCGATTTCTGGATTGTGACGGTCTTACCGTCGGTCGTCGTGAGTTCCTGAATGACGACAGTATCGCTGCCCTCGGGCAGCACGCCCCCCGTGAAAATTCTGGCCGCCTCGCCTGGGCCGACCTTGCCATCAAAAGGGTGTCCGGCCGCAACTTCACCTATCAGTTTAAGAGTTACCGGCGAATGCGCGACGTCGCTGGCCCGAAGGGCATAGCCATCCATTGCGGAAACGGCTGCCGGTGGCTGGGTACGAAGCGCGGCCACGTTATCGCTCAAAACGCGTCCAAGCGCATCGGCGAGGGGTGTCATCTCCGGCGGCAGCGCTTTTGCGTCTGCCAGCACCCGCCGCAACGCCTCGGCAACCGGCATCAGATTCAAGACTGCGCCTCCGCGCGCCACTCACCCGACTTGCCGCCGCTCTTGTGCAGGAGACGAATGCCTTCGATCCGCATGCCACGCTCGGTCGCCTTGACCATGTCGTAGATCGTCAGGCACGCGATCGAGACTGCCGTCAAGGCCTCCATCTCGACGCCGGTCTTGGCCGTGACCTTGACCGTAGCCTGAACAAGAAACCCCGGTAGTGCGTGCTCCGGATTGATGTCGATTTCGACCTTGGTCAGTGGAAGTGGATGACAAAGCGGGATGAGACCATGGGTCCGCTTGGCAGCCATGATGCCGGCAAGCCGCGCCGCCCCCAGCACGTCGCCCTTCAGCGCGTTACCTTCAATGACCAAATCAAGCGTCTCCTTGCGCATAATCACGCGGCCTTCAGCGATCGCGATCCGTTCGGTGGCGCCTTTGTCGGACACGTCCACCATTCGCGCTTCGCCACGCTGGTCGATATGGGTCAATGGCCTCACGGGCGGTGGTAGTGTCGCGGATTGTGGCTTCGCTCTGGCTTTCGGCTTTGCGCGACGGGTCGCGTTTTTTTTTGGGCGACGAGAGGCGCCTTTCTTGCTTTTTGGGCGCCGCGTTGATGTCTTCTTGCGCCGCGCCATGGCTTTACTCCGCTGCAGCTCGGCGCGGCTCGCGCGCAATGAGGGATCGTGTGGCGGCCGCAACATCATCTTGCCGCATCAGGCTTTCGCCAATCAGGAATGCTGAGATTCCGATGCGCTTGAGCTGCGCGAGGTCGGCAGGAGTATTGAGGCCGCTTTCAGCAACAACGACACGATCGCGTGCGATTTTTGGTGCCAGGCGCTCGCTGACGCCAAGCGAGGTCTCGAAGGTACGCAGATCTCGATTATTGATGCCGATAAGACGTGATTTCAGCTTGAGGGCGCGGGCAAGCTCAACTTCATCATGAACTTCAATAAGAACATCCATGCCATATGCGTTGGCGGTGTCTTCGATCGCACGCGCCGCCGCGTCATCGACAGCCGCCATGATGATGAGGATGCAATCAGCGCCAAGCGCGCGCGATTCCACCACCTGGTACGGTTCGTAGATGAAGTCCTTGCGCAATGCGGGCAGGGCCGTGGCATTGCGCGCCGCTGCAAGAAATTCAGGTTTGCCCTGGAAAGATGGTGCGTCGGTTAGCACCGAAAGGCAGGCGGCGCCTCCGGCCTCATAGGCCTTCGCGAGCGAGGGCGGGTCGAAGTTGGATCGAATCAAGCCTTTCGAAGGGCTGGCCTTCTTGATCTCCGCGATCAGCGCATAGTCGCCCGCGGCGATGCGGCGTTCGATCGCAGCGAGAAAGCCTCGCGGCGGCGGCGCCGCCTTCGCGAGTTTTTCAAGGTCTGCAAGCGGACGCGCCCGCTTTGCATCGGCAATTTCCTCGCGCTTATAGGCCTCGATTTTGGTGAGGATGTCCGACAAGGTCAGGCCTCCACGGCGTTTGATACAGCGATCAAACGATCGAGTCGGCCTTCGGCTTCGCCAGTCTCAATCGATTTTGTTGCCAGCATCGCGCCTTGCTTGAGATCTTTAGCCTTGCCCGCAACGATGAGTGCTGCGGCGGCATTGAGGATCGAGACATCGCGAAACGGGCCCGGCTTGCCCTTGAGAACATCGAGCAGAGCCTTTGCGTTGAAATCCGCGTCACCACCGCGCAGTGACTCAGATTTCGCACGCGACAATCCGGCATCTTCGGGCGTCACCTCGAAGGTCCTGATCTTGCCATTCTCGAGCGCAGCGACACTGGTGGGGCCGGATGTCGTGATCTCATCGAGGCCATCTGACCCGTGCACCACCCAGATGCTTTCTGAACCGAGATTCTGCAGCACCTGCGCCATCGGCTCAACCCAGTGCTTTGAAAAAGTGCCAATCATCTGTCGCTTGACACTCGCCGGATTCGACAGTGGCCCCAGTAGATTGAAAATCGTGCGGGTCCCGAGTTCGACCCGGGTCGGGCCGACGTTCTTCATGGCGGGGTGATGCGCCGGCGCGAACATGAAGCCGATGCCGGCGTCGCGTATACATACGCCGACCTGGTTTGGGTCCATTTCGATTTTAACGCCGAGCGCCTGCAATACGTCGGCTGCGCCCGACTTCGAAGACAATGCACGATTGCCGTGTTTGGCGACTGGAACGCCGGCGCCGGCCACGATAAAGGCCGCGCAGGTTGAAATGTTGAATGAGCCGGATGCGTCGCCGCCGGTCCCGACAACGTCGACTGCGCCTGGCGGTGCTTTCACGCCGAGCATCTTGGCGCGCATCGTCGTGACGGCGCCGGTAATCTCGTCGACGGTTTCTCCGCGGACGCGCAACCCCATCAGCAATCCGCCCATTTGGGACGGCGTGGCTTCGCCCGACATCATGCGGTCAAAAGCAGCTGCCGCCTCTTCGCGCGTGAGGCTCGCGCCGGTCGCTACCTTGGCGATGAGCGCTTTGAAATCGTCGGCCATAGCGCGTATCTCAAGTCGTCGCGTGCAACGCGGCGGTGGCGCGCGTCGGGGCCGGGCGCTTTCCGCGCTTTGCATTCCAGTCGTCAGCCAGGTCCAGAAAATTCTTCAACATCAGGTGTCCGTGCTCGGACGCGATGCTTTCAGGGTGAAACTGCACGCCATGCACCGGCAGGGTCGTGTGCATCAGCCCCATCACCAAACGATCATCCGTTTCCGCGGTGGTGGCCAGTTCACGCGGCATGCTGGCCCGATCCACGACAAGAGAATGATAGCGGGTCGCTTTCAAGGAGCCGTTGATACCGCGAAACACACCAGCACCGGTATGCCTGATCTCGGACACCTTGCCGTGCACAGGGGTCGCGCGCACCACTTTTCCGCCAAACGCTTGCCCGATCGCCTGGTGACCGAGGCAGACGCCCAGGATTGGAATGGTCGAAGCGGCTTTGTTGATCAGGTCGAGGCAAATTCCGGCCTCGGTCGGTGTGCAGGGGCCGGGGGAGATCACGATCGCATCCGGCGCCATTGCCAAGACATCGGCAACTGAAATCTTGTCGTTGCGATGCACGGCGACGTCAGCCCCCAACCCGCCCAGATAGTGGAACAGGTTGAAGGTAAAGCTGTCGTAATTGTCGATCAGGACGAGCATGGTGCACCGCTTTGGCAAGGGTGTAAGGGCCCCCCAATGGGGGGTCAAGCAGCCCACTCTGGTGGTGGTTACTGCCCGCGTTTGGCCGCACTGGCGAAGCGACGCGCTTCTTCGGCGGCCCGAAACAGGGCCTTGGCCTTGTTAATGCATTCCTGCTGTTCGAACTCGGGGACGCTATCGGCCACGATGCCGGCGCCCGCCTGGACGTACATTTTTCCGTCTTTCACCAATGCGGTGCGCAATACGATGCAGGTATCCATTTCACCCGCAGCGGAAAAATAGCCGACACAGCCCGCATAGAGTCCGCGTTTTTCTTTCTCCAGTTCGTCAATGATCTGCATGGCTCGCACTTTGGGCGCGCCAGATACGGTGCCGGCGGGAAATCCGGCAGCCAGCGCATCAAGCGCGTCGTGACTGGGGGCGAGCCTTCCTTCGACGTTGGAAACGATATGCATCACATGGCTGTAGCGTTCGATGAAGAACTGATCGGTGACCTTGACTGTCCCGAGGGCTGCGACGCGGCCAACATCGTTGCGTCCGAGATCGAGCAGCATGAGGTGTTCGGCGCGCTCCTTCGGGTCTGCAAGCAATTCCTCTTCCAGCGCTTTATCTTCGTGTGGTGTTGCACCGCGCGGGCGCGTGCCGGCGATCGGGCGGATCGTGACGACGTCGCCAGAAACCTTCACGAGAATTTCGGGACTTGATCCGGCGACAGCGAATTCGCCGAAATCCAGGAAATAGAGATAAGGGGAGGGGTTTGTTCGACGCAACGCGCGGTAGAGCGAGAAGGGTGGCAATGTAAACGGCGCTTCGAAACGTTGCGCCAACACAATCTGAAAAGCGTCGCCGGCGACAATGTACTCCTTCGCCTTGCCGACCATGGCCTTGTATTCTTCGGGCGTCGTATTCGATCGGGTCTGAACGTCGATGGGTCCTGCCTCAACTTCGGATATGGATTTGTCGAGCGGTCGGTCGAGGCTTTCGACAACGCGCCCAAGCCGCTCGACAGCGCGCATGAGTGCTGCTTTGGCGTCGATGTCCTTTTCGGGACGTACAGGCGTCACGACCGTGATTGCATCCTTTACCGCGTCGAAAACGACAATAAGCGTTGGCCGGACCAGCACTGCGTCGGGAATGCCAATTGGATCGGGATTGGGTGACGCCCCCAATTCCTCCATGAGCCGCACCATGTCGTAACCGAGATAGCCGAACACGCCGGCTGCCATTGGCGGCAAGCTATCGGGCAACGCAATGCGACTTTCCAAGATTAAGGCGCGCAATGCCTGCAGTGGCGGCTCGGAATACGGCTCGAACGCATGCGGTTTGTTGCGAGCGTTGCGGTTGACTTCCACTTTTCCGCCGCTCGTTCGCCAGATCAAATCTGGATCGAGACCGATGATTGAATAGCGGCCGCGGACTGCGCCGCCCTCGACCGACTCGAGCAGAAAGGTCGGTGCCTTGCCGCCGCCGAGCTTCAGGAAAGCCGAAACCGGGGTCTCGAGATCAGCAACCAGCGACGTCCAGACCACCTGTGGCTCGCCCCGCCTATAGCGTTCGGCAAAGGCGGCTTCCGACGGCTCGATCTGCATGGGGGTGGACTACTGCTGCGTGGTGCCGCCGACGACCTGGTTCAGCGCCGATTGATTGACGGTGACGCCAAATTCGTTTTCGAGGCGCGCGATGTATTCGGCGATCACGTCGTCGGTATAAGAGTTCTGCAGAACGTCGGTGATCGCCTTGCCTTGCTGGGAATTGGCATCGAATGCAGGGTCGGTCACATCCGTGACCTGAAATATGAACCGCTCGGTTTCGTTATTGCCTTGCGCTGTCCCGGGAACACCCTTCGGCGTGCGGAAAACAGCTTCAACAAGCTTTGTCGGTATGAATCCGCCGGGCTTGCCGCGTTGAAGATCGGCAGCATTCTCTACTTTGAGGCCAGCGTCGCTCGCCATCTGACCGAAAGCGGTACCGGCCTTGAGTTTGGCGAGAAGGTCATCCGATTTTGTCTGCAATCGCTTGGCGATTTCGTCATCACGCCAACGCGCGGTCACTTGGTCTTTGACCTCATCGAGCCCCCGGTCACGCGACGGCGTTATACCGGTGACGTCAAAATAGAGATAACCGCCGCTTGGCAATTGCAATGCTTCGGTGTCGACGCCGACATCGCTTGTGAACGCGGCGTTGATCAAGTTTGGAGCTTGCGGCAGCCCTGCGACCGGTTTGCCATCGGGCGCGCGTCCCGATCGGTCGATCGCTTCGATGTTGATCGCTTTGAGACCAAGTTTCTTGGCGGCCTCGGCCAGTGTTGAGCCGGCAGCGCGCTCATCTTCGATCTTGTCGCGCAGACTTCCGATTTCGCTCTTGACGCGGCTTTCAGCAATCTCATTTTTAATTTGCGTTGCGACCTGGTCATAGGTCTTTACTTCGCCGGTCTCTACTTTGCCGACCTGCAACAATACCGTGCCAAAGCGGCCTTTGACCGGGGCGCTCACTTCGCCCGGCTTGAGGGCGAATGCAGCATCAGCGACGGCCGGGTCGATAATCTCGGATTTGGCGACCGTGCCAAGATCGGTGTCGGATGTGCTCACACCGCGGTCTTTTGCGACCTCGTCGAAGGTTGTTCCCTTGGTGATGCGCTCGCGTGCGGCAGCGGCGTCCTCGGCATTTGGAAAAACGATCTGTCGCAACTCGCGCTTTTCCGGTTTGCCGTAGCTGTCCTTGCGCTGCTCGAAATAGGATTTCGCCTCTTCATCGCTCACTGCATTCGGCTTCGCTAAATCGTTCGGGGAGAGGGCCAAAAGAGTCATCTTGCGATATTCGGGTGCACGAAACAGCGTCTTCCGCTCTTCGAAATATTTGTTCAGTTCTTCCGGCGTCGGGGCTGGAATATTTCCTGCCTGTACTGCGCCGAGAGCCACATATTCAATGCGCCGCTTTTCGTTTTGGTACTGATTGATGGCGGCCATCACCGTCGCCGGCACTTTCATGTCACCGGTAATGCTTTGCGCAATTTGTCTGCGCAGGACCGCACGTCTCTGCTGGTCGACGAAGCGGCTTTCGGTGAAGCCGGCCTGACGGATGATTTGGTCGAAGCGCGTTCGGTCGAACTGGCCGTTAGGGCCACGGAATGAAGGATCATTTGCGATACGCTGAGCAATGTCGGCATCCGAGGCGCCAAGCCGCAATCGCTTGGCCTGCTCGTCGACTGTAGTTTCGGCGATCAGTTGGCCGAGGAGTTGCCGGTCGAGCCCGCGTGCGCGCGCATCATCCGGCGTGATCGGCCGGCCGATTTGACGGCCCAATTGCTGCAGGCGTTCGCTGTAATACTGGCGGAACTGCTCGATCGAAATTTCCGTGCCGCCGATTGTCGCTACATCGTTGCGGGTGAACCCGCGAAACATGTCGCCGATGCCCCAGATGGCGAAGCTGATGACGAGAAACCCCATGACGGCGGCCATGATGGCTTTGCCGAGCCAGGTCGAGGAGGCTTTATGAATACCGCGGAGCATGCGTACGTTCTTTGGGGCTTGTAATGACTGGTTGATTGGATGGCCGCGCTTGTCTAACCCAAGCGAAGCGGCGGCACCATAGGGACCGTGCCAACTCATTGCAACTCAAGCAGGATCGGCCTCCGGACGGGGTGCGCTGGCGTTGCTTGAACGGGTCTGATAACCGCACCTGCACGGGGATCTTCGATGGTGGCCGCAGACGTGATTCCGCTGGTAGCGGGCAATTGGAAGATGAACGGGCTCAGCGGCTCGCGCGCAGAGCTTGCCAAGATAATTGCCGGCTCTGAGGCGCTCGCCAAAAAAACCGAGTTGATGGTGTGTCCGCCGGCAACCTTGATTGCGACCTTCGCTGCCGCAGCTCGCAGTTCCCTAGTGACCATTGGCGGTCAGGATTGTCATTCCGAAGCCTCAGGGGCGCATACTGGTGATATTTCGGCTGAGATGCTGGCAGACGCAGGCGCCCGCGCCGTCATCGTTGGTCATTCTGAACGACGCACCGATCATCACGAGACGGACCTTCAAATTCGCGCCAAAGCGCAGGCGGCCTGGCGCGCTGGTTTGACGGCAATTGTTTGTGTTGGTGAGCACCGCGCCGAACGGGAGGCAGGCAAGACCCTGGCGGTGGTTGGTGGGCAGCTCCATGGATCACTGCCGGATGGCGCCACGAATGCCAATCTTGTCGTCGCCTACGAGCCGGTATGGGCCATTGGTACCGGCCTCACACCGACCTCCGCCGACGTCGCCGAAGTGCACGCCTTCGCACGCAAGCAGTTGACCGACCGGTTTGGCGCCGAGGGCCGCCGTGTCCGAATTCTCTACGGCGGGTCCGTCAAACCGGGCAACGCCCGGGAGCTTTTGACGATCCCGGAGGTGAATGGGGCCCTGGTTGGCGGAGCCAGCCTGAAAGCCGAGGATTTCCTCGGTATTGCGGCAGTTTACCGCTAGCGGCGCCAAGGGTGGAAAATCGAATTCCGATCGTGTAGAGACCGCGGCGAATTCCTATATAGGCAGATGGCGCTGCCGGGGCAGAGTGCCCGGACCGGCTTGATTTGAACGGATATTGGCCTGATGCAGCAAGTAATCATCGTCATCCACCTCATGCTTGTCCTTTCCCTCATCGGGGTTGTGTTGTTGCAACGCTCGGAGGGTGGCGGGCTCGGCATCGGCTCGAGCGGTGGTTTTATGACCAGCCGCGGCACGGCCAACGTATTGACGCGGGCAACTGCGATCCTCGCCGGCCTGTTTTTTGTGACCAGCCTTCTGCTCTCGATCCTGGCCGGGATAAACCGCAAGCCGACCTCGATCATCGAGGGCGGTCAAAGTGCGCCCACGGCGCCCGGTGCGCCGACACCGCTTGGTGGCGGCAGCGGGGGTGGCCTGCTCAACCAGTTGCAAGGCGGCGCGCCGCCGGCGGCGCCAGCCGCGCCCGCGGGACCGCAGGTGCCGCAGTCGAGATAAGTCGCGAGCGAAGGGCCGGGTAAATCCGGCCCTTCAACATTGTGGAGCAAAGTGGCGAGAGAGTTCGGAACTGGTGTTGAAGAAGGCATGAAAATCGTGGCGCAACCCTTTGTAAAACCCGAGGCTTACAGACCTACACACAGGCGCAGAGCCGCTCTGTCCTTTTCGCGCTCGTCGAATCAATCCTTGGGGGTTAAAGGTTAGGCCCCATGGCGCGGTATATTTTCATCACCGGCGGCGTGGTCTCCTCACTCGGTAAGGGTCTTGCTTCCGCCGCGCTCGGTGCGCTGCTGCAGGCGCGTGGTTACAAGGTCCGCCTTCGCAAACTCGATCCCTACCTCAATGTCGATCCAGGGACGATGTCGCCTTATCAGCATGGCGAGGTCTTCGTCACCGACGACGGCGCGGAGACCGATCTCGATCTCGGTCACTACGAGCGCTTTACGGGCCGGCCAGCAACGCGACACGACAATATCACGACGGGGCGGATCTATCAGGACATCCTCGCGCGCGAACGCCGCGGCGATTATCTCGGCGCAACGATACAGGTCATCCCGCACGTCACCAATGCCATCAAGGATTTTGTCCGCGATGGTAATGATGGTTTCGATTTTGTGTTGTGTGAAATCGGCGGCACGGTCGGCGACATCGAGGGCCTGCCGTTTTTTGAAGCGATCCGGCAACTGGGCAACGATCTGCCGCGCCATCACGCGATCTACATCCATCTTACGCTCATGCCGTTCATTCCGAGTGCGGGCGAACTTAAAACCAAGCCGACGCAACATTCGGTCAAGGAGCTACGTTCGATCGGCATTCAACCCGACATCTTGCTTTGCCGCACCGACCGCCCCATCCCGGAAGGCGAGCGGCGCAAGCTCGCGCTGTTCTGCAACGTTCGCGAAAGCGCTGTCATTGAAGCGCGCGATGTCGACAACATTTACGCGGTCCCGGAAGCCTATTCAGCCGAGGGTCTCGATGCTGAAGTGCTCGCTGCATTCGGGATCGAGCCGCGCCAGTCCCCGGATCTCGAGCGCTGGCGCCTGATCAACGAGCGCGTTCGAAATCCCGAAGGCGACGTCACGATTGCCATTGTCGGAAAATACACCGGCATGAAAGACGCCTATAAATCGCTGATCGAAGCACTCTCGCATGGCGGCATTGCCAACAAGGTGAAAGTCAACCTGGATTGGATCGAGTCAGAAGTATTCGAAAACGAGGATCCAGCGCCGTTCCTGGAGCACGTCAACGGAATCCTTGTGCCGGGCGGGTTCGGTCAGCGTGGAGCCGAAGGCAAGATCAAGGCGGCACAATTTGCTCGCGAACGTCACGTGCCGTATTTCGGTATTTGTTTCGGCATGCAGATGGCGTGCATCGAGGCCGCGCGCAACCTGTGCGGAATCGAGAACGCCAATTCGACCGAGTTCGGCCAGACAACCGAACCGGTCGTCGGCTTGATGACGGAGTGGCTCAAAGGCAACGAATTGCAGCGACGCACGGCCAGCGGCGATCTCGGCGGCACCATGCGGCTCGGGGCCTTTGACGCGTCACTGACGCGCGGCAGCCGTGTCGCCGGTATTTACGGCGCAACGGAAATTTCAGAACGGCACCGTCACCGCTACGAGGTGAACACGGCTTACAAGGGCCGCCTCGAGCAACGCGGCATGCGGTTCTCGGGAATGTCACCGGACGGAATTTTGCCGGAGATCATCGAGTACGAAGATCATCCGTGGTTTATCGGTGTCCAGTTTCATCCGGAATTGAAATCACGGCCATTCGAGCCGCATCCGTTGTTTGCATCGTTTATCGGTGCGGCGGTCGAGCAAAGCCGGCTGGTTTAGCCGGGCGGCAATGGCGCGCGGCCTCGATCACATCGTCCATGCCGTCCACGATCTTGACGCAGCGGTCGATCTTTATCGCCGGATGGGTTTTCAGGTCAGCGCGCGCAATCGGCATCCTCGGTCGTGGGGAACCCACAATCATATTGTTCAGTTCCCGGGAACCTATGTTGAGCTGTTGTCACTTGCCGACATCAGCGGAATGGCGCCGCACGGGCCCCGGCAGTTTTCGTTCGGCGCGTTTAATCGCGACTTCCTGAAACACGGTGACGGGCTTTCAATTCTTGTGCTCGAAGGGCGCGGGGCTTCCGACGCCGAAGAGTTTCGCGCAAAAGGGATAGGCGATTTTTCGCTCTTCGAATTTGAACGCGAGGGGAGACGTCCAGATGGTGCGTCCGTCAGACTTTCGTTTGCGCTCGCCTTCGCGGCGGATCCGGGCATGCCGCGGGTCGGATTCTTCACCAGCTTTCAGCACCATCCGGAACATTTCTGGAATCCGGAGTTTCAGGTTCATCCGAATACAGCGAAAAATGTCGCCGGCGTTGTAATTGTTGCACAGGATCCTGACCGGCACGCGGGCTTTCTGAGTGCATTCACCGGTGTCGAAGCAAAGCGCCCGACGGCAGGCGGTCTTACGTTCAAGACGACGCGCGGCGACATTGATGTTGTAACGCCTGTGGCTTTCCTGAAGCGCTTCGGCGTGGGGCCGCCGGACGTTTCAGATGGCGCAAGGCTGGCGGCGGTACGCTTTTCGCTCGCGGATGCGAGCCTGCTGGCGGGCATCCCCGGAGAGGCCGGGATTGCCGGACTTTACGCTGAAAACACGACTGTCATCGGTCATGAGGACGCGATGGGCGCCATATTGGTATTCGAGCCGTCCCGTTGACCGGAGCGGCCGACCGTTTCATGGTCGCCGCCACGAGGAGCAATATTTTGGATAAGGCCCTGCTACCCAACTCCATGGTTACGATTGGCGCGGTGCGTCTCGGCAATGAATTGCCGTTGGCTCTTATTGCCGGTCCTTGCGCGCTCGAAAGCAGGGCGCACGCACTTGAGACGGCGACGGCGCTCAAGGAGATTGCCGGGCGGGTCGGCATTGGTCTCGTTTACAAGACGTCATTCGACAAAGCCAACCGCACATCGGCAAAATCTGCACGCGGCCTCGGGCTAGAACAGGCGTTACCAATCTTTTCTGAAATTCGTGACAAGCTCAAAGTCCCCGTCCTCACCGACGTGCACGAAGCCGAGCAATGCGCGCGCATTGCGCCAGCGGTCGACGTTCTACAGATTCCGGCGTTTCTTTGCAGGCAAACCGATCTTCTCATTGCGGCGGCCAAGACGGGAAAAGTCGTCAACGTAAAGAAAGGCCAGTTCCTCGCTCCATGGGACATGCAGAATGTCGTTGAAAAAATAACCGCGGCCGGTAATCGCAATGTTCTGGTCACCGAGCGCGGCGCCTCGTTCGGCTACAACACACTCGTGTCCGACATGCGCGCGCTGCCGATACTCAAGCGCACGACACATACGCCGGTGATTTTCGATGCCACCCATTCGGTGCAACAGCCGGGCGGACAGGGCACATCGTCGGGTGGCGAGCGCGAGTTCGTCCCAGTCCTTGCGCGGGCTGCTGTCGCTGTCGGAGTTGCCGGTGTCTTCATCGAGACTCACCAAAATCCTGACCAGGCACCATCCGATGGCCCAAACATGATGCCATTGAAGGAAATGGAATCGCTGCTTCGTACGCTGGTCGAATATGACCGGCTGGCGAAGCGCTGACCCGCATAGCGTCTTATTCTCATGAGCCGCGTCCTCAATCTCATGGCGTTCGTCATCTTCGCGACGACGCTGTTCATGCGGTCGGTTGATCCGGTTATTCCACAAATCGCGCAGGGTCTGAACGTAACGCCGACGACCGCGGCGTTGCTCTCCACCGGATTCACTCTGCCCTATGCACTAATCCAGCCGGTGCTGGGGGCGCTTGCCGACATGTTCAGTAAGACGCGCCTGATTGCGCTTTGCATGCTGATCGTTGGAATTACGACCATTGCATGCGGGCTTGTGACGAACTTCGAGACACTCATGGCGTTACGTATTGTGGCCGGCATTACGGCCGGCGGCGTTTTCCCGATTGCGTTGGCGGTGGCGGGTGACCGTGTTCCGGTCCAACAGCGACAGGTGGCGATCGGACGGCTGCTGTTTGCTGCTATGAGCGGCAATTTGTTGGGCGCCTCTGGTGCCGGCGTTATTGGCGATTTGGTTGGGTGGCGCGGTGTATTCTTCACGACCGGCGCGATTGATCTTATTGCGCTCGCTGTCGCCGTTCCCGGATTTCGTAGCATTGAAGAAAAGCCCGGTCGGTTCGACCTGTCGATGCTGATTCCAAACTACCGCGCCATTTTCAGCAATCCGATGGCAAAATATTGCTTCGGCGCCGTCTTTATCGAAGCCGTGTTCCTGTTCGGCGTATTTCCCTATATGGCCGTGCTGCTTCGCACAGAGGGCGTCGTACGATCGTCAATCGCTGGCGTCGTGATCTCGGGTTTTGGCATCGGCGGTGTCATATACACATTCATGGTTGCCTGGCTTCTCGCGCATGTTGGTGAGCGGCGGCTGATGGCGGCTGGCGGAACGGCAATGGGATTTTGTCTCGTCGTCATTGCACTGCGTTTGCCTTGGCCGACCGAGTTTCTGAATTTCATGCTGCTTGGGTTCGGCTTCTACCTTCTGCATGGGTGCATTCAGGTCTATGTCACGGAACTCGCCCCCGCTGCGCGCGGCTCGGCCACGGCCGCGCATTCGCTGTTTTTCTTTCTTGGTCAGGCGGTCGGGCCGGTCGTTTATGGCATCGGCTTGGCCAGTGTCGGCATTTCGACTGTGCTGCTGATAGGCGCAGTCATGTTGGCCGCAACGGGGTGGATATGCGCCGTGCAGATGCGAAGACCGGCGTTAGCGACTTAACCGCGTCCCCGGTAAGGAGCGACACCCTGGTCGGGAATCCAGACATCCTTCGGCAATCGTCCGGTCTGCCAAAAGACATCGATCGGCATTCCACCACGCGGGTACCAGTAGCCGCCGATGCGCAACCATTTCGGCTTGAGCAACGAGGAAAGTTTCTTGCCGATCGCGACGGTGCAGTCTTCGTGGAATGCGCCGTAGTTGCGAAAACTATTGAGATAGAGCTTGAGCGACTTTGACTCGACTAGGAAACGCCCGGGCACGTAGTCGATCACAAGGTGCGCAAAGTCAGGCTGGCCGGTGATCGGACAGAGCGTGGTAAATTCAGGTGCCGTAAACCGAGCAACATAGTTCGTATCCGCGTGCGGATTTGGCACGCGGTCAAGAACCGCCTTGTCGGGCGATGCGGGAATCGGGCTCGGGCGTCCGAGTTGCAGTCGTTTCCTGGCCATTGGCAGCTTTCGCTTGATTTGCGCCTATTGGATGCCTGTTTAGGGCAGGGCATGACAAGGGGGTTCGCGATCCTGTAGAAGCCCCAATATTAACAGCGCCGGACGGACCCATGACTGCCATAACAGACATTATCGGCCGCGAGATCCTCGACAGTCGCGGCAATCCGACCGTCGAGGTCGATGTTGTGCTCGAAGATGGTTCGATGGGCCGCGCGGCGGTTCCGTCTGGTGCCTCCACCGGCGCACATGAGGCGGTCGAATTACGCGATGGCGACAAAGCACGTTTTGGCGGAAAGGGCGTGCGCAAAGCCGTCGATGCTGTTAACGGCGAAATTTTCGACGCGCTAGGGGGCATGGATGCCGAAGCTCAGGCCAAGATTGATGAAACGCTGATTGCCCTCGACGGTACGGCGAACAAAGGCCGGCTTGGCGCCAATGCGATTCTGGGAGTCTCGCTGGCCGTCGCGAAAGCTGCGGCCGCCGCCAAGCAGGCTCCGCTCTATCGTTATGTCGGGGGCACGGCTGCGCGCGTTCTGCCAGTACCGATGATGAATATTGTGAATGGTGGCATGCACGCCGACAATCCAATCGACTTCCAGGAATTCATGATCATGCCTGTCGGTGCCCCGACATTCGCGGAGGCATTGCGTGCCGGCGCGGAGATATTTCACACGCTGCGGGCACAACTTAAATCGGCGAATCTCAACACCAATGTCGGCGATGAGGGAGGGTTTGCGCCCAACCTGAAGTCAGCCGAGGCCGCCCTCGATTTTGTCATGCAGGCCATCACTAAGGCGGGATACAAGCCCGGCGGTGATGTCATGGTGGCGCTCGATTGCGCGGCCACCGAATTCTACAAGGATGGATCCTACGTTTACGAAGGCGAAGGCAAAAAACGATCCAAGCAGGAACAGGCCGACTATCTCGCACAGCTTGTCGGGAAATATCCAATCGTCTCAATCGAGGACGGCATGGCCGAGGACGATTGGGAGGGCTGGAAACTACTGACGCAAAAAATTGGCAGCAAGTGTCAGCTCGTCGGTGATGATTTGTTCGTGACGAACGTCACGCGACTTGCGAAGGGCATCAAGGACGGGATCGCCAATTCGATCCTGGTGAAGGTCAACCAGATCGGTACGCTCACGGAGACGCTGGCTGCGGTCGAAATGGCTCACAAGGCCGGATACACTGCCGTCATGTCGCATCGCTCGGGCGAAACCGAAGACTCCACGATTGCCGATCTGGCTGTGGCAACAAACTGCGGCCAGATTAAAACTGGTTCGCTCGCCCGTGCCGATCGCACGGCCAAGTACAATCAGCTTCTGCGCATTGAGGAGGAATTGGGCGCCCAGGCGAAGTATGCTGGCCGGGACGCCCTGAAATCGGGTTGATGGCGGTGGGACTTGGCTCCGTCTTGCATTTTTCATCCCAATGGTCGCAAATTATCGGCCAATTCTGACAACGGGTAGCTTTTATGGACCAGACAACGACGCTGTCCACCCACGACCGCCGGCGCACGGTGAGCCGGCTCACGGATTTTATCGTCCAATCGATCGAGGGCGCTCGCGCAGTCGAAAAACCGTTTTTCCATCTGGAGTTCGACCGCGTGTTTCCGGATGACATATACGCACAAATTCTGGCGCTGATGCCGGAGTCCTCCGACTATCGGCCAATGCACGGGCGCAGCAAGGGCCACGATCTTGAAGATGGCACCCATACCCGTGTGAAGATCGATCTGTTCCCGGAATATATTCGCAACCTTCCGCCGGAAAAGCGCGCTCTGTGGGATGTCGTCGGGCGCGCGCTTTGTTCCGAGCCGGTGAAGCAAGCGTTCATCCGTCGGCTGGCGCCCGGTCTGTCGAAACGCTTTGGTGAGAAGTTCGCAAAGGTCGGCATGTATCCGATACCGATCCTGACGCGCGATATTCCAGGCTATCTGATTACGCCGCACACCGATACGCGCTGGAAGGGCATTACTGTCCAGCTGTACCTCCCGAAGGACGATGCCAACACGGATATCGGAACCATATTCCACGAAAAACTTCCGGACGGCTCGCTGCCGAAAAAAGCGCAAATGCGTTTTGCGCCGAATTCCGGCTATGCCTTCGCGGTAGGCACCGATACCTGGCACTCAGCCGACCCGGTGCATAACCGGGTCAAGACCCGCGACTCGGTCCTGTTGACCTATTTCGTCGACCAAGGCCTGTTGAAGATATTACGCAACCGCGGCAAGCGGCTCGGCAACTTTGTTCTCAATGAGGTCCGTCATCGCGTTTAGGGCATTAAATCTGCCTTAAGGGGCGTCGGGCATCTTCTTGGGCTATGGTCTCCCATCGCCGCCGCCGCACCTTCCTGACAGCGCTCGGTCTTTACGTGTTTGCCGCGCTGTTCATCGGCTATTTCGGCATGAATGCCTTTAGTGGCGACCATGGCCTGCGCGCGCAGCAGGACCTTGAGCAGCAGCTGGCCGCCATGAAGGGGGAGTTAAACGGTCTCAAGGCGGAACGAGCGCATTGGGAACGCAGGGTATCGCTGCTTCGCGCTGACCGTATCGATCCTGACATGCTCGATGAGCGCGCCCGTGCCTTGGTCGGCTATCTTGACCCACGCGACCTGACTTTGCTGCTCAATCCCCGCTAGCAACCGGAAACGGCTGGTGGCGTTATCCACCGCTGGCCGTGAAATTTTCCGCCAATTTGCGGGCGTTTTCCGCAATTCTGTACGGCGGCCTCGCGCTTTCACCGTGGGGCGAATTAAGCTATTGGGGGTTCCGGAAGCCTACCGGCCCCTCGACACAACGGCCGGACGCTTTCGCAGGGAGTGCAAATGGCGGTCGCCCAAAAAGACCCGAGCGCCGACGCCAAATCCGTCGCCGATTTCAGCAAGGAGCAGGAGCTTTCCGCCTATCGAACCATGCTGACCATTCGCCGCTTCGAGGAGAAGGCCGGGCAGATGTACGGGATGGGCCTGATCGGCGGATTCTGCCACCTCTACATCGGGCAGGAAGCTGTGGTGGTCGGCATGCAGATGGCGCTCAAAGACGGCGATCAGGTCATCACCGGTTACCGCGACCACGGCCATATGATTGCGACCGGCATGGACCCGAAAGGGGTCATGGCCGAGCTCACCGGCCGTGCCCATGGCTATTCAAAAGGCAAAGGCGGCTCCATGCACATGTTCAGCGTGGAGAAAGGCTTCTACGGCGGGCACGGCATCGTTGGCGCTCAGGTTCCGCTCGGAACGGGTCTCGCCTTCGCCAATCACTACCGTGGCAACAGCAACATTAGCGTGACCTATTTCGGCGATGGCGCGGCCAACCAGGGTCAGGTTTACGAGAGCTTCAACATGGCGGAGCTCTGGAAGCTTCCCGTCGTCTACGTGATTGAGAACAACCGCTACGCAATGGGTACCGCAATCACGCGCTCTTCAGCCGAGGTCAACCTGTCTCGGCGCGGGTTATCGTTCAATATTCCCGGGGACCAGGTGGACGGGATGGACGTTCGCGCGGTGAAGGCGGCTGGCGAGAAGGCAGCCCAATGGTGCCGTGACGGCAAAGGTCCATATATTCTTGAAATGCTCACGTACCGCTATCGCGGACATTCGATGTCGGATCCGGCAAAATATCGTACCCGTGAGGAGGTCGACGAGGTGCGGACGCATCATGATCCGATCGACATGGCGCGACATCGTATCCTTGAGAAAAAAATTGCCAACGAAGACGCGCTGAAAAAAATCGACGGCGACGTGCGCGATCTTATTAATCAAGCCGCGGAATTTGCCACCCACGACCCCGAACCGGACGTGGCCGAACTTTATACCGACATTTACCGCTGATCCTTGTTGTCCGGAACCCAATAGCGCCCATGCCGACCGAAGTTCTCATGCCCGCGCTCTCGCCCACGATGGAGAAGGGCAACCTTGCCAAGTGGCTCAAGAAGGAGGGCGATAAGGTTAAATCCGGCGATGTGATTGCGGAAATCGAAACCGACAAGGCAACGATGGAAGTGGAGGCGGCCGACGAGGGGACGCTCGGAAAGATCCTCGTTCCGGAAGGCACGGCTGATGTCGCGGTGAATACGCCGATTGCGGTCATCCTTGGCGAGGGTGAGGACAAATCCGCGATCAAGGCAAGCGCGCGCACCGTGGCAAACACACCGAAGCCGGCCGCCGCGCCAATAAGCGAAGAGATCGCGGAATCTCAGCCGCGTGTCGAGGAACAACGGATCATCAAGGCGCCGAAGGCGCCAGCTGCCCCGGCGGCGCCCGAGACCAAAGTCGCCGCCGATCCCGACATCCCTATTGGCACCGAGATGGTCACGATGACTGTACGGGAAGCCTTGCGCGACGCGATGGCCGAGGAGATGCGGCGCGATAAAGACGTCTTCGTGATGGGCGAGGAGGTTGCCGAATATCAGGGCGCCTACAAGGTTACGCAGGGCCTGTTGCAGGAATTCGGCGCCAAGCGCGTGATTGACACTCCGATCACCGAGCACGGTTTTGCCGGTCTCGGTATCGGCGCCGCGCTCGCGGGCCTCAAGCCCATCGTCGAATTCATGACCTTCAACTTCGCTATGCAGGCGATCGATCAGTTGATCAATTCCGCGGCAAAAACTCTTTACATGTCCGGCGGGCAGATGGCGTGTCAGATCGTATTCCGCGGGCCTAACGGTGTCGCGTCGCGGGTCGCCGCGCAGCATAGCCAGGACTACTCGGCGTGGTATTCGCACGTCCCTGGCCTGAAGGTGATCGCACCCTCCACTGCCGCTGATGCCAAGGGATTGCTGAAGGCAGCCATTCGCGATCCCAATCCGGTGATTTTCCTGGAAAATGAACTCTTGTACGGCCATTCGTCACCGGTGCCGAAACTTGACGATTTTGTTTTGCCGATCGGCAAAGCCAAAATCGCGCGCTCCGGGAGCGACGTGACAATCATCGCCTGGTCGATGGGAATGAACTACGCGCTTAAAGCCGCCGAAGAATTGGCTAACGATGGGATCAACGCAGAGGTCATAGACCTGCGCACACTCAAGCCATTGGACACCGAGACCGTCATTGCCTCGGTGCAGAAAACAGGACGTGCCGTGACGGTCGAGGAAGGCTGGCAGCAGAACGGCGTCGGCGCCGAACTTGCGGCACGCATTATGGAGCGCGCTTTCGATTATCTGGACGCGCCTGTGCTGCGGGTGTCCGGCAAAGACGTCCCGATGCCTTACGCCGCCAATCTCGAAAAGCTGGCGCTGCCTTCGGTCGCCGAGGTTGTCGAAGCGGCCAAGTCCGTTTGTTACCGGTAGGCGCGCATGCCGACCAATATCCTCATGCCCGCGCTCTCGCCCACGATGGAGAAGGGCAATCTTGCGCGCTGGCTGAAGAAAGAGGGCGACAAGATCAAGTCGGGCGATGTGATCGCCGAAATCGAGACCGACAAGGCGACGATGGAATATGAGGCCATCGACGACGGCACGCTTGCGAAGATTGTCGTTCCGGAAGGCACTCAGGACGTCGCGGTCAACGCGGTCATTGCCGTGCTTGCCGCCGAAGGCGAAGATGTGAAGGCGGCAGCGAATGCGACCAAGAGCGCGCCGGCGGCTGCTCCGAAATCGCCGGAAACAACTAAAGCGCAACCTGGGCCAGCAAGACCCGCTCCCGCTTCGCCGACGCAACCGAAGCCCGCTCCAACGCAAGTTGCCCAGTCGGCGCCTGGGCATGGCCCCAATCGGATATTTTCGTCACCGTTGGCCAGGCGGCTCGCGAAAGAGGCAGGTGTCGATCTCAATCGTGTGCAGGGTTCGGGCCCGCACGGCCGCGTGATTGCCCGGGATGTTGAGGACGCAAAATCCGGGAAGGGGTTGCGCGGGCCGAGTGGAGTACCTCAAGCAGGGGCAGGTGTCCCATCAATCGCTCAGTTGATGTCGGACCAGCAGATCCGTGCATTGTACGAAGACGGCAGCTATGACTTTGCGCCGCACGACGGCATGCGCCGCACGATTGCGCAGAGACTGACCGCCTCGACGCAGTCCATCCCGCATTTCTACGTCACGGTCGACTGCGATATCGGGCGCCTGATGGCTGCTCGCGAGGAAATCAACGGGTCTGCTCCTAAGGACAAGGAGGGCAAGCCCGCCTACAAGCTCTCGGTCAACGATTTCGTCATCAAGGCGCTGGCGCTCGCACTGCAAAGAATTCCCGATGCGAACGTCAGCTGGACCGAGTCCGGCGTGCTCAAACACAAACACTCCGACATTTCAGTCGCAGTGGCGCTGCCGGGCGGGCTGATCACGCCGATCATTCGCAATGCCGAAAGCAAGTCACTATCGGCAATTTCAAACGAGATGCGCGACCTCGCTGCGCGCGCCCGCGCCCGTAAACTCAAGCCGCAGGAATATCAGGGCGGCACCTCGTCGGTGTCGAATTTGGGGATGTACGGCATCAAGGATTTTACCGCGGTGATCAACCCGCCACAGTCGACAATCCTCGCTGTTGGTGTCGGGGAAGAACGCGCAGTAGTTCGCAACGGCCAGATCGTCCCGGCCATGATCATGAGCGTGACACTGTCCTGCGATCATCGGACTGTCGATGGTGCGCTCGGCGCCGAATTTGTCGGCGCGTTCAAGGCGCTGATCGAAAATCCGGTGATGATGTTAGTTTGAGCGCTATGCCGGATCGTATCCCATGGCCTTGAACACGGCCTGCGCTTCCGGCGACTTCATATAATTCACCAACGCCTTGGCCGCCTCAGCCTGCGCTGCGCCAGTTTGCACAGCGGCGGCATAGACCACCGTGAAAGCCATGTCGCCGGGCAGCGGACCAACTACCTCGACGCCAGGCACATGGAGCAACTCAGGTTTCGACTGCACCGCGATGTCGGCTTCGCCGCTGATCAGCAGCGTCCCGGAAAAGCCACCGGACGGCGGAAACTTCGTCTTGTCCTTTAATTGCTCGGTGATGCCCATCTTCTCGATCTGCTTCTCGATATATACGCCGCTCGCTCCTCCCGACGTCGGATTGGAGTAGCTCACGCCTTTGGCAGCGAGGAGCGCCTTCTTCAGCGCCTCGGGCGAGGAAATGTCCGGCTTTGCCGTGCCGGCTTTGACGCCGATGGCGAAAATCGACTGCGCGAACAGCGTGTCGGTGCCGGGCGTGATCTTGCCCTCCTTGAGCAGGTTGGCGACATCGCCCTTGATCAGGATCAGCGCATCGGCCCGCTCACCGGCCTGCACCCGCTTCGTCAGCAGCGCGGCGGTACTCCAGGTCACGTTCACCTTATGGCCGGTTTGCTTCTCGAATTTGGGGATCAAATCTTCCAGCACGCCTTTGACGCCGATGGTGCTAAAAACCTTGATCTCGGCGGCGGATACAAAGGCGACTTGCGTCAACAGAAATACTGCGATAGCCGCAAGGCGGCTGGCATTCCGATCCATGACATTCCTCCCACGTGTTATTACCGCCATTACATGCCTAAATAGGGTTGGATTCAATCGGGGTCCGCGCGGAGGCGAATGAGCGTATGGCCGACACTACCTTCGACGTTTTGATCATCGGCTCGGGGCCTGGCGGCTATGTGACGGCTATCCGTGCCGCGCAGCTCGGCTTCAAGACGGCAATTATTGAACGCGACTATCTCGGCGGCATCTGCCTGAACTGGGGCTGTATTCCGACCAAGGCCCTGCTGCGTTCCGCGGAAATCTTTCACTACTTCCAACACGCCAAGGACTACGGATTGAAAGCCGACAATGTCGGCTATGACGCCAAGGCAGTGGTCGCGCGTTCGCGCGCGGTGTCGAAACGCCTGAACGACGGCGTCGGGTTCCTGATGAAGAAAAACAAGGTCTCGGTGATCTGGGGCGAAGCGTCTATCGATGCGCCCGGCAAGATCACGGTGAAGGCCTCGAAGAGCGAAGCGCCGAAAGGCGCACTCGGACCTGGCAGCTATCAGGCCAAGCACATCATCATCGCTACCGGCGCCCGCCCGCGCGTGCTGCCCGGCCTCGAGCCGGACAAGAAACTGATCTGGACATACTTCGAAGCCATGGTGCCTGATCGCATACCGAAATCACTTTTGGTGATCGGCTCGGGCGCGATCGGCATCGAGTTTGCCTCGTTTTACCGCACGCTTGGCGCCGAGGTCACCGTGGTCGAAGTGCTGCCGCAAATTTTGCCGGTCGAGGATCACGAGATCCAGACCTTTGCGCGCAAGAGCTTCGAGAAGCAGGGCATCAAGATCCTCACCAATGCGAAAGTGACCAAGCTCGACAAGAAAAGTGACAGCGTGACCGCCACGATCGAGGAAGGCGGCAAGTCACAAACAATCACCGTCGAACGTGTTATTTCCGCCGTGGGCGTCGTCGGAAATATCGAAAATCTCGGTCTTGAAAAGCTGGGCGTGAAAACGGAACGCGGAATTGTTTCGGTCGATCGATTCAGCAAGACCAGCGTGCAAGGCATCTATGCGATCGGCGATGTCGCGGGTCCGCCGATGCTGGCGCATAAAGCCGAGCACGAGGGTGTCGTCTGCATCGAGGCGATCAAGGGCCTCAATCCACACCCGATGAACAAATCAATGATCCCGGGCTGCACCTATTGTTCGCCACAAGTCGCCTCAGTCGGTCTCACCGAACAGGCCGCGAAGGAAAAGAAACTCGATATTCGCGTGGGCCGGTTTCCATTCATCGGCAATGGCAAGGCCATTGCGCTGGGAGAAGACCAGGGTCTTGTAAAAGTCATTTTCGACAAAAAGACCGGCCAGCTCCTAGGCGCACATATGGTCGGCGCGGAAGTGACAGAATTGATTCAAGGTTACGTCGTCGCGATGAATCTGGAAACCACTGAAGAAGAATTGATGCACACCGTCTTCCCGCATCCGACCTTGTCCGAGATGATGAAGGAAGCGGTCCTCGATGCCTATGGACGTGTCCTCAACATGTAAATGTCAGCGGAGACGAAGTGATGGCCAAATACGCTAATATTCTCGAAACCGTCGGCCGGACGCCTGTTGTCCGTATCAACAAGCTTGCACCGAAGGGCATCAATCTTTTTGTGAAGATTGAGGCGTTCAATCCGCTCGGTTCGGTCAAGGACCGTCTGGCGCTTGGCGTTATCGAAGCGGCGGAAAAATCCGGCGAACTCAAACCAGGCCAGACGGTCATCGAGGCGACGTCAGGTAATACCGGTATCGGTCTCGCGATGGTTTGCGCAGCCAAAGGCTATCCGCTGGTCGTCACCATGGCCGAAACGTTTAGCGTCGAGCGGCGCAAGCTGATGCGATTTTTGGGCGCCAAGGTTGTCCTTACGCCCGCGGCGGAACGTGGGATGGGAATGGTCAACAAGGCAAATGAGCTCGCCAAGGCTCACGGCTGGTTTCTGACCCGTCAGTTCGAAAATGAGGCCAATCCCGACATGCATTCGCGCACAACTGCGCGCGAGATTGTTGACGACTTTAAAGGTGAGAAGCTTGACTACTGGGTCACGGGTTTTGGTACGGGTGGAACGCTAAAAGGTGTCGCGCGCGTGCTTACCAAAGAGCGGCCGGACACAAAGATTGTCGTCTGCGAGCCTGCGGATGCGCCGATGTTGTCGAGCAAGTCTCCGCAGGACCGGAATCCGGACGGCTCTCCCGCCAAGCCGAACGCCGCGTTCAAGCCGCATCCCATGCAAGGCTGGAGCCCTGACTTCATTCCCAAGATCACCGGCGATGCGGTCGATATGGGCGTCATCAGCCGCATCATTACGGTTGCAGGCCCTGATGCGATGAAATGCAGCCGCGAGCTTGCCCAGAAGGAAGGTATCTTCGTCGGTATTACGGCCGGCGCGACATTCGCCGGCGCACTTGAAGTTTGCAAAAGTGCCGCGCCGGGTTCGACCGTGCTCTGTATGCTTCCGGACACGGGCGAGCGTTATCTATCGACCCCGTTGTTCGCTGACGTTGGCGTCGACATGAATGACGATGAACTGAAAATATCCAACTCGACGCCGAACCACCGGATGCCACCGAAGGCCGCGTGACCGGAGGACCTCATGGGGATTATTGCCTGGATCGTTATCGGGTTGGTCGCCGGCTGGCTTGCGCATGCAATCCTCGGAGGCCGGGGCGGCTTGTTCGGCAACATTGCGGTAGGGCTGATTGGCGCCATTGTCGGCGGCTTTCTGTTCGAAAAGCTCAACCTGCAGGTCATGCCCGATTTCTGGGGCAACCTGATTACCGCGACCATCGGGGCTATCGTTTTTCTTCTCATCTGGCGGGCCATCCGGAGGGCGTGACCGGCACAGTCTTGCGGTGATGGTGTCCCAGCCGTAAGTAAGGGCATGGCTGTCGTTCTCGACCTCGTAAACAACCCGCGCCCCCGACATCCGGAAAAGGCGCATCGGCCGGATTCCGCCGCGCAGAAAAAGCCGGACTGGATTCGCGTCAAGGCGCCCGTGTCGCCTGGCTATTTCGCCACGCAAAAGATCATGCGCGACAATGGCCTGCATACGGTTTGCGAAGAGGCCGGGTGTCCGAACATCGGCGAGTGCTGGGAGAAGAAGCACGCCACATTCATGATCATGGGCGATACCTGCACGCGGGCCTGTGCATTCTGCAACGTGAAGACCGGTTTGCCCGGCCCGCTCGACGCATCCGAACCCGAACATGTCGCCGATGCGACGGCTAAATTGGGCCTTGCGCACATTGTCGTCACGTCGGTCGATCGCGATGACCTCGCCGACGGAGGGGCAAAGCATTTCGCCGACACGATCCGCGCCATTCGGACGCGCTGCCCCCAAACAACGATCGAGGTGCTGACACCCGATTTCCTGCGCAAGGACGGAGCGCTTGAACTGGTCGTGGAGGCCAGCCCCGATGTGTTCAATCACAATCTGGAAACCGTGCCGTCGCTTTACGTAACAGTGCGGCCGGGCGCGCGTTATTTTCATTCGCTCCGGTTGTTGCAGCGGGTAAAGGAGCTTGACCCCGGCGCATTTACCAAGTCGGGCATCATGGTGGGACTGGGCGAAGAGCGAAACGAAGTGCTGCAGGTCATGGATGACTTGCGCTCGGCTGGCGTCGATTTTCTCACGATTGGCCAATATCTGCAGCCGACACGCAAGCACCACGAGGTCAAGCGTTTCGTGCCGCCGGACGAGTTCAAGGCACTTGAGACGATCGCTTACAGCAAGGGATTCCTGATGGTGGCGGCGTCGCCGCTCACGCGGTCTTCGCATCATGCGGGCGAGGACTTCGCGCGCCTGAAGGCCGCGCGCGCTGCCGCCGTCTAAGAATTCATGCCGCAATTTTCGACGAAGCGCCGCGTCCGCCACGCCGCCACCGATATGTTCGCCCTCGTCGCGGATGTCGAAAAATATCCGCAATTCGTTCCGCTCTGCGCCGGTATGAAAGTGAAAAACAGCACCCAAAAGGGTGAGGGCGTCACGGTTATGGTCGCGGAGATGACAGTTGCCTACAAGATCATCCGCGAAACATTCACCAGCCGCGCCACGCTGGACAGCCAAAATCTGAAGATCCTGGTCGAATATCTCAATGGGCCGTTCAAGCGGATGCAAAACCGCTGGACCTTTCATCAAGTTGGCGAAAACAGCTGCGACGTTGAATTCTTTATCGATTACGAATTCAGGAGTCGCACCCTCGCGATGCTGATGGGTGCCATGTTCGATGCCGCGTTCCGGCGCTTTGCCTCAGCGTTTGAGCAACGCGCCGACGAGGTCTACGGCCGCCCGCGGCTATCCTAGTTCATCGGTCCTTTTTGACCGTTGGTGTCTTGACAGAGTGCGGTCGCGCTATAGCGTCGCCGCACGAGGGAACGGGCGATTCCGATTCTCGGCAACCGGCTGGATGATCGTTCGCTGCAATGGCGAGCCCCGCATTAGACTTGCCGCAAGCGCTCAATCGGGCGCTTGCAGCCTACAGGGCGGGGCAATTCGTCCAAGCCGAGCAAATATGCCAGGAAGTTATCTCGGTCGATCGTAATTTCTTTGACGCGCTTTATATTTTAGCTGTCGTTCAGGCTACCCTCGGGAAAAACGCTGAAGCGCTTGCAAACTATGATCGTGCGCTGGCATTGCAACCGGGACACGCCGAAGCGCTGTCCAATCGTGGCAATACGTTAAAGGCATTGAAGCGTTTCGATGAGGCGCTCGACAGCTTTGACAGAGCGCTTGCGGCCCAGCCGGACTATCCTGCAGCACTGTCCAATCGTGGCGCGGTCTTGTTCGAGATGACGCGATATGAGGACGCGTTGGCGACATACGATCGGTCGCTTGCGATACGGCCGGATCAGGTCGTCGCGCTCTATAATCGCGGTGGCGCACTCCATAAACTCGGACGCTTCGAGGAAGCAATAGCGAGTTACGACCGTGCATTGGCGCTGAACCCGGGGCTTGTCGAGGCCCATGCCAACCGGGGCAATACCCTGAATATGCTCAATCGCTATGATGAGGCGCTGGCAAGCTTCGATCGCGCCTTGGCGCTGCGCCCCGATCTTGTTGAAGCACTTACCAATCGTGGCAACGCGTTGAATGGCTTGAAACGCTATGACGAAGCTTTGGCCAGCTATGACAGTGTAATCGTCTGCCAGCCAACGCATGCCGGGGCTCACTACAATCGCGGGACCACCCTGCATGAAATGAAGCGGTATGACGAAGCCCTTGCCTGTTACGATCGCGCCATTGCGTTGCAGCCGAACTATCCTGAGGCCTTTTCAAATCGCGGCGCGACATTGTGGGAACTCAAGCGCCACAACGAAGCGCTGGCCAGTTATGACCGCGCCATCGCCATACAGCCGGAATTTCCCGAGGCACATTGGAATGCAGCCTCGTTGCGATTGCTGACGGGTGATTTCGCGCGCGGCTGGGCGGAATATGAGTGGCGCTGGAAATACAAGACCATGGCGCTCGCAAAGCGCAATTTCGCGAAACCACAGTGGGGTGGCGAACCGATCGAGGGCAAAACAATCCTGGTGCATAGCGAGCAGGGCCTCGGAGATGCAATTCAGTTTTGCCGCTATGTCCCGCTGCTTGCGGCGCGCGGCGCGCGCATCATTCTCGAAGTCGACAGACGTCTTCAGGAGCTGATGTTGAGCCTCGATGGCGCAGCGCAGGTTCTGTCGGTGGGCGATGCCTTGCCGGAATTTGACGCGCATTGCCCCTTGCTCAGCCTGCCGCGCGCCTTTCACACGCTGCTTGAGACCGTCCCGTCGCAGACGCCATATTTGCGCGCGTCGCCTGAGCGAGTGACAAAGTGGAATACTCGGCTCGGGCCAAAACATGGATTGCGCGTCGGGTTGATCTGGTCAGGCAATCCGGCACATCACCGCGACCGGGCCCGGTCGATTGAATTTAGCGCGTTGTTGCCCTTGCTTGATGCGGGTGCAACTTTTTTCAGTTTGCAGAAGGATGTCCGCCCAGCCGATGCTGCGGTTCTCGCAAAGCGTAATGACGTGGTCCGGCTCGCCGACGAGCTTGCCGATTTTTCGGACACCGCCGCCGTGATGGCGCAGCTCGATCTTATTATTTCGGTTGATACCAGCACGGTTCATCTTGCAGGGGCGCTCGGCCGGCCGGTCTGGATTTTGTTGCCCTATTTGCCGGACTGGCGATGGTTGCTCGATCGCGACACCAGTCCGTGGTATCCGACAGCGCGCTTGTTCCGGCAGGATGAAGCACGCCGATGGGACAGCGTGATCCCGCGCGTGCGGGCAGCGCTGTCGGAAATGATTGCCAACACATAAGGCAACGGCCCCGGCGCTGAATACACCGGGGCCGTCGACGTGCAAATTTGATCAGGTTTTGGTGCGGGCGCGAATCTGGAAGCTGTCGAATCCAAGCTCTGCCACCTGCAGCCATGCGTAAGCGTCGTTACGATAAGGAACGAGGCTTTCGTACAGTTTCTTGAAGTGCGGGTTCGATTTGGACAAGTCGGCGTAGATTTCATTTGCCGCACTATAGCAGGCTTCAAGAACAGGCTGCGGAAACGCGCGCAACAGCACACCGCTTGCCACCAAACGCTTCATCGCGGGCGGATTGACGTAGTCGTATTTGCCCAGCGTCCACACCCAGGCGTCATTGGACGCCGTGATAATGGCGGACTGATACTGCTTTGGCAGCTCGTTCCACTTCGCCATGTTCATGATGTTGTGGGCCTGTCCGCAGCCTTCCCACCAGCCCGGGTAGTAATAGTGTTTGGCGATCTTCGCGAAGCCGAGCTTTTCATCGTCGTAGGGGCCAACCCACTCCGCGGCGTCGAGCGTGCCTTTTTCGAGCGCCGGGTAAATATCGCCGGCCGCCAGCTGCTGTGGCACGACGCCGACCTTCTGCAAGATCGTTCCCGCAAATCCGCCGACCCGGAATTTCAATCCCTTCATGTCGTCCAGGGTGTTTATCTCCTTGCGGAACCAACCACCCATCTGCGCGCCGGTATTCGCGGCGGCAAAACCAATGCAATTGAAGTCCTTGAGCACGCCGTTGAGCAGCTCCTCGCCGCCGCCAAAGCGGACCCAGGAAATCATCTGGCGCGTATTAAGTCCGAACGGCAGCGCGGTCCCGAACGTGAAGGCGGGATTTTTGCCGAAATAGTAATACAGCGCGGTATTGCCCATTTCGACGGTGCCGTTGCCGACCGCATCGAGAACCTGCAGGCCCGGGACGATTTCGCCGGCTGCGAAAACCTGGATTTGGAATTTGTTGTCGGTGATTTCGGCGATGCGCTTGGCGAAATATTCGCAGCCGCCATACAGCGTATCGAGCGACTTCGGCCAGCTCGCGGTGAGGCGCCACTTCACCTCTGGAGACGATTGCGCAATGGCCGGCGCTGCAATGGCCGATGCGGCGAGACCGCCGCTGGCGGCTTGCAGGAATTGACGACGTTTCATGGCGTTTCCCCTGGTTGACGCCGGTCCGCCGACCGAAGGAGATTGCACGCATGTTTGTTCTAGGCTCGCCTCGTCCCGGCGACCGACGGCACAATCTTACGCCAATGGGGGCAAAGAAAAAGCCCCAGACTGGCGATTTGATCCCAGATCAATTCTTGCCGGCCGGCGGGCGCGGTTCTTCTTTTTCGGCCAGTTCCTGGAGCATGGCCAAGGCCTGCAACACGGACTCGCGGCGGACGTTGGCTCGGCCGATGTCACCATATTTGCGATCATGCGCGATGACCCGGCCGCTGCGCGAAGCCGCGCAGAAAAAGACAAGGCCAATGGGTTTTCCGGGCACAGCGCCGGTTGGTCCAGCAATACCGGTAATCGAGACAGCGAGATCGACCGACGCATGAGCGAGGGCGCCTTTGGCCATCTCTTCAGCGCATTCGGTGCTGACCGCCCCATAAACATCGATTATTGCGGGGGTCACGCCCAACATTTGTTGTTTGGCCTCGTTCGAATATGTGACGAAGCCACGGTCGAGAACCGCGGATGATCCAGGAATTTCGCTGATCGCCGCCGCGACGAGACCACCTGTGCATGATTCCGCTGTCGCGAGCGTCAACTTTTTCTTGGTGCAGATATCCAGCAGGACCTTTGCGGCAGCGATGGCGGCTTCGTCCGGCATTCGATCATTCCCAAGGTAGGCGCACGGTCGCGGTCGCGTAGGCGACGATGCCTTCACCGCGGCCGGTAAAACCGAGCTTCTCGCTGGTGGTAGCCTTGACCGCCACGCGGTCAATATCGATACCCGCAAGCTTGGCAATATTTGCGCGCATGCGATCGCGGTGTTCCCCGATGCGGGGCGTCTCGCACACGATGGTGAGATCGAGATGGGCGATTCGGCCGCGCCGCGCGTGCACGCGTTCGACCGCAAAAACGAGAAAGCGGTCCGATGACGCGCCGCGCCATTGCGGATCGCTGGGTGGGAAGTGCGCGCCGATGTCGCCGTCGGCAAGGGCACCGAGGATTGCGTCAGTCAGCGCGTGCAAGGCGACGTCGGCATCTGAGTGACCCGTAAGGGCCCGACCATGCGCAATGCGGATGCCACCAAGTGTCACGTGATCGCCAGGGCCGAAGGCATGCACATCGAGCCCTGATCCAATTCGGACATCGCCGAGTGCGGCGGATTGAATTGCTTCCGCACGTGCAAAATCGTCTGGGGTCGTGAACTTGGTGTTGCCGGGCTCGCCCGGAAACACGCTGACTTTCATCCCGGCCCATTCGGCGAGTGAGGCATCGTCGGTGAAATCGGTACGACCTTGTGCAGCCGCACGCCGGTGTGCTTCCAGCAGGGCGGGGAACGCAAAAGCTTGCGGAGTCTGCACCAGGCGAAGCAAACCACGGTCAAGGGTCTCTTCCACCGTGCCCGCCTTGTCGACGCGCTTGATCGTGTCAGTGACAGGAAGCGCGGGGATCGCGGCGCCAGTTTTTGCCGCTGCCGTTATGGCGCGCGAAATCAGACTGGCGCTGGCGAAAGGGCGCGCTGCATCATGAACGAGCACGATGTCGGGCTTGCGCGGCATAAGCGCTTCAAGGCCGGCCCGCACTGACGCTTGTCGCGTCGCGCCGCCCGGTACTGGCGGCAAGACATTCAGCCCCGCGGTGTCGGCCCGGACGCGATCCGCATCCTCCGGGCGAATAACGGGCTGCACGAAATTGACGTCTGGGGCACCGAGGAAGCTCAGGAGCGAACGCCGGAGCAGCGTCTCGCCGCCGATACGCTTGAACTGCTTGGGCAAATCACCACCCGCGCGCACGCCCTGGCCGGCGGCCACCACGACGGCTGCAACTTGCGCCATGCTCCTGCTCCTGTTCCCGAGCAGCCCTTTACCGCGTTCCTGGCGCGGCGCAAACGCGGGAAAGGCTGATCCGGCCACTATGAATAAACAGAATTTTTGCAGTGCAGCACTTGCGCGGCTTCACGAAATGGCTAAACTATGAGCATCGAAAAGGGGCAGCCTAAATGATAGGCACAGAGTCCGTATCGGATGAAAAAGCCGTGTTTCCGGGGGCTTTCCTGGCTATTGGCCCGATTACCCTGCCCAACCAGGTAATTCTGGCGCCGATGTCCGGCATTACCGATGCGCCGTTTCGGCGGCTGGCGGAGCGGCTGGGGGCGGGCTTGGTCGTTTCCGAGATGACGGCGTGCGCCGGCCTGGTTCGGGGCGAGCGTGAAGCAACTGTCCGGAGCGAAGGAGACGGTGTCGGAATCCATGTTGTTCAACTAGCCGGCTGCGAGGCGCGTTGGATGGCCGAAGGCGCCCGTATCGCCGAGGCGCAAGGCGCCGACATCATCGACATCAACATGGGTTGCCCCTCCAAGCAGGTCACCAATGGCGCGGCCGGGTCAGCGCTGATGCGCGATGTCGAACATGCATTGACTTTGATCGAAGCGACCGTTGGTGCCGTCCGGGTACCCGTGACCTTGAAGATGCGCCTGGGTTGGGATGCATCCACGATCAATGCACCCGAACTCGCGCGCCGCGCGCAAGCTGCGGGTATCAAGCTCATCACGGTACACGGTCGCACGCGTTGCCAGTTTTATGACGGCAACGCCGATTGGCGCGCCGTTCGCGCAGTCAAAAAAGCTGTATCGATTCCGGTGGTCGTTAACGGCGATATTCGGTCATCCGATGACGCTGTGCGCGCGCTCGACATTTCCGGTGCCGACGCGGTGATGATCGGCCGAGCCGTGCAGGGGCGTCCGTGGCTGCCGGGGCAGGTCGCAAAGTTTCTTGCAACCGGTGCGCGTGAGCGCACGCCACCGCTCAATGAACAGTTTCAAATCATCGATTCGCTGTACGACGAAATGCTTGGCCATCATGGACTGGCCATCGGCCGGCGTCATGCCAGGAAGCATCTCGGTTGGGCGCTCGATTCCGCTGCGGCAACCGTCAAAGCGCCGGTCGAGCTGCTCAAAGGTCACCGGAATCGTGTGCTGACGGCCGAAGAGCCGTCGCAAGCCCGTCGCTTTCTCGCGAATGCGTACGACGATTTCGCATGGAGGGCAGCGGCATGACACGTGCGCAGGCTGTCTCGACATTCGTCAATTCGCCCGCTGACGCGATGCTGCATGCATTGCCGCACCCTGTGATCATGGTGTCCCCCGATGGAAAGATTGCGGATGCGAATGTCGCGGCCGAGCAATTTTTCGAAGCATCAATTCCGATGCTCCGTAGACACATGGTGCGCGAACTGGTGCCGTTCGGCTCGCCGCTCCTTACACTGATCGAGCAAGTCCGCCATCGCGGCGCCGCGGTCAACGAATACAAAGTCGATCTTGCAACTCCGCGAAATCCCGGCGAACGCCTGGTCGATCTGCACGTCGCGCCACTGCCGGAATATCCCGAACACGTGGTGGTGATGCTGCAGGAGCGAACCATCGCCGACAAGATGGATCGCCAGTTAACTCATCGTGGTGCAGCCCGCTCTGTCATCGCGCTTGCGGCCATGCTCGCACATGAAATCAAAAATCCGCTGTCGGGCATTCGCGGGGCGGCGCAGTTGCTCGAGCAATCGGCAGACGATGACGATCGATCGCTTACGAAACTGATCTGTGACGAGACCGATCGCATCGTAAAGCTCGTCGACCGGATGGAAGTATTTGCGGATGAGCGGCCGATCGATCGTGAGCCGGTTAATATTCACGTTGTGCTCGACCACGTAAAACGGCTCGCGCAATCGGGATTCGGGCGTCACATCAAATTCACCGAAGAATATGACCCCTCACTGCCGCCGGTTTTGGCTAACCGCGATCAACTCGTTCAGGTGTTTCTCAATCTTCTGAAAAACGCCGCCGAGGCAATCGGTGAAAATGCAATCGATGGCGAAATACAATTGACCACGGCATTCCGCCCCGGCGTAAGGCTTTCTGTGCCCGGCAGCAAGGCGCGCGTTTCTTTGCCGTTGGAGTTCTGCGTCAAGGACAATGGGCCGGGTGTTCCAGAGGACTTGATGCCGCATCTGTTCGACCCATTCGTCACCACAAAGCAAAGCGGCAGCGGTCTTGGCCTCGCGCTGGTGGCAAAAATCGTCGGCGATCATGGTGGCATCATCGAATGTGAGTCGCAGCCGAGACGAACGATCTTTCGCGTTTTAATGCCGGTTTACATTGGCGACGGCGCAATCATCGACGATGTCGCCGTCCGTCCAGAGCCCCTGAGATAAACATGCCAACGGGAAGCATATTGGTTGCCGATGACGATGCAGCGATCCGCACCGTCCTTAATCAGGCGCTGTCGCGTGCCGGTTACGAGGTGCGATCGACCGGCAATGCCGCGACGCTGTGGCGCTGGGTCACGCAAGGCGACGGCGACCTGGTCATCACCGATGTCGTCATGCCGGATGAAAATGCCTTTGACTTGATTCCGCGTATCCGGAAGGCGCGTCCGGATTTGCCGATCGTTGTGATGAGCGCGCAAAACACCTTCATGACCGCAATTCGCGCGTCCGAACGCGGCGCCTATGAATATCTGCCGAAGCCTTTCGATCTCAAGGAACTCATTGCGATTGTTGGGCGTGCTTTGTCGGAGCCTAAAGAGCCAAGGCCAACGGCAGCCAAGACCGACGAGTTCGAAGGAATTCCACTGGTCGGTCGCTCGCCGGCCATGCAGGAGATCTATCGGGTACTGGCGCGCCTGATGCAGACCGACCTGACAGTCATGATTTCAGGTGAATCCGGCACGGGCAAAGAGCTGGTGGCGCGCGCACTCCACGATTACGGCAAGCGGCGTGCCGGTACGTTCGTTGCGATCAACATGGCGGCGATTCCAAGGGATCTGATCGAGTCGGAATTGTTCGGCCACGAGAAGGGTGCATTTACAGGTGCGAACACCCGCAGCGCGGGGCGTTTCGAACAGGCGGAGGGCGGCACACTATTCCTGGATGAAATCGGTGACATGCCGATGGAAGCGCAAACCCGCTTGCTGCGCGTTCTTCAACAAGGAGAATACACGACCGTTGGCGGGCGTACGCCCATCAAGAGCGATGTCCGCATCATCGCGGCCACGAACAAAGATCTCCGGCTGCTGATTCAACAGGGCCTATTCCGCGAGGATTTGTTCTTTAGATTGAATGTTGTGCCATTGCGTTTGCCGCCGTTACGCGAGCGGACCGAAGACATTCCGGACCTTATCCGGCATTTCTTTACGCAGGCTCAACGCGAGGGCTTGCCGCCGAAGCAAATTGATCAGGCGGCAGTCGAGCGTCTCAAACGCCATCGCTGGCCGGGTAACGTGCGCGAGTTGGAGAATCTGGCGCGGCGGCTGGCCGCGCTATATCCACAGGAAACAATCTCCGCCGCGGTGATGGACGCTGAATTGTCACAGCCGTCGCTTCCCGCGGGCAGCGAAGAGTCACGGGCCGACGAAAATCTCAGTGCGGCGGTCGAGCGGCATTTGGCCAATTATTTCTCGGGCTTCGAGGATGGCCTGCCGCCGGCCGGGCTGTATCACCGGATCTTGCGCGAGGTTGAGCAGCCGCTGCTGACGGCGGCCTTGGCTGCGACCCGCGGCAATCAAATCCGCGCCGCGGATTTGCTGGGCGTCAACCGCAATACCTTGCGCAAGAAAATCCGCGACCTCGACATCCAGGTTTTCCGGGGCAGCTGAGCCCAGGTAACCAAATCGGCGTTTTGCGCCGCGGATTTGTCGTAATTCGGCAACATTGTTGTATAAAAGCATCAGTGCCGGGGAGGGCGACTGAGCCCTTTTTGGCGTGCCTTTCCAACGGGGGGACGCAGCCCCCATTTTCCGCCGCCAGGGGTTTATGAGCGTCGAACAGGCCGCCACCGCCGAAACAGCGCTTGCCGGCTCACCCGGGCGACGTGGGGAGACGCGCATTCTCGGCCCGCTGGCGGTTGGGCTGGCCCTGCTATCGGCTCTCCTTACGTTTGTCGTTCTCGCGGACCTGACACCAATCTCACCGACGCACTACGTGGTGGTAACGCTGCTGCTTGCAAACGCAGTGACGGTGCTCCTGCTGCTGGGCATCATCGTCCGCGAGGTCTGGAAAGTGGTGCAGGCGCGCCGCAGCGGCCGCGCGGCCGCGCGGCTGCATGTCAATATCGTCGGTCTGTTCTCGATCATCGCCGCCGCGCCGGCGATCCTGGTGGCGATAGTTGCCAGCGTTACACTCGATCGCGGTCTCGACCGATTGTTTTCGACGCGCACACGCGCGGCGATAGAGAACTCCCTGATCGTGGCGGAAGCGTACCTCCGCGACCATGCCCAGATTGCCCGTTCCGATATCATGGTGATGGCCTTTGATATTGCGCGCAGCAAAACGGTTTTTGATCAGGATCCCGAAAAGCTTCGCCAGTTCCTGACCTTCCAGGCATCAGTTCGCGGTCTGGCTGCCGCCATCGTCCTTGATAAAGACCTCAAGGTTGTGGCGCGCGCTGACGTGAACATCAACCAGACTTTTGCGTTGCCGCCGCGTGAAGCGCTGGCCCAGATTAGTGCAAAAGACCCTCAAATCGTTTTGTTGCCCGATACAAATTATGTCGCGGCCATCATTAAACTGGAGCAGTACAACGATTACTTTCTTTATGTGACGCGGCTGCTTGATCCGCGTGTCGTCCCGCAATTGCAGGCGACCCGGGCGAGCGTCAGCGAATATGCCGCCATCGAGCAACGCCGCTTGGGCGTCCAGGTCGCGTTTGGACTGATGTATACGGTCATCGCGTTGATCGTGCTGCTATCCGCAGTCTGGATCGGGTTGAACTTCGCCAACCGACTGGTCGCGCCAATCCGGCGACTAATCGGCGCCGCCAACGCGGTATCCACCGGAAATCTTTACGTTCGTGTTCCTGTGCGCCAGGCCGAAGGCGATCTGGCGCATCTGGGTGAAACTTTCAATCGCATGACGCAGGAATTGCGCACACAGCGCGACGATATCATGCACGCGCGCGACCTGATCGACAGCCGCCGCCGCTTCACCGAAGCTGTGCTTGCTGGTGCGAGCGCAGGTGTCATCGGTGTCGACGGTAATGGCGCCGTCAGTATTTTGAATCGATCGGCAGAAAAGCTGATCGGACGCACCGAATCCGAAGCACTCGGCAAACCATTGATCGAAGTTCTGCCCGAGCTTGCCGACATTATGGCGGCAGCCGAAACGGGCGCGCGGACTCAGGATCAGGTCACAATCAGTCGCAATGGCCGCGAACGCAATTTGTCGGTGCGGGTCACCAGCGAGCAATCCGGGGAATCCGATCGCGGCTATGTGGTCACCCTCGACGATATCACGGAACTGGTAACTGCGCAGCGCACCTCGGCTTGGGCCGACGTTGCGCGTCGTATTGCGCACGAAATTAAAAATCCGCTCACGCCTATTCAGTTGTCCGCCGAACGGCTGCGCCGCAAATACGGAAAAATGATCGTTGAGGACCGCGCGATATTTGAGCAATGCACCGACACGATCGTTCGCCAGGTTGATGACATCAGGCGCATGGTCGACGAGTTCTCGCATTTTGCACGGATGCCGAAGCCGGTCATTGCCGCCGAAGACGTTGCCGATGCCGTTCGTCAGACTGCCTTCCTGATGCGCGTTGGCAATTCAGAAATCGACATCGAAGTAGAAATTGCCGAGGATCCGATGCCGGCGCGGTTCGATCGGCGTCTGATTTCTCAGGCACTCACGAACATCATCAAGAATGCGGCAGAGGCAATTGGCGCCGTGCCGGCTGATGAGCTCGGCAAAGGCACTATCCACATATATGCGGCGCGTGACGGCACCGACGTCGTGATTGATGTGGTTGATAACGGCATTGGCCTGCCGAAGTCGAACCGCAACCGGTTGCTCGAGCCCTATGTCACGACGCGGGAAAAAGGCACAGGCCTCGGTCTCGCGATCGTGGGACGAATTATCGAGGAGCATGGCGGATCAATTGAGCTGCGTGACGCTGCGGAGAAAATGCCGGGACAGCGTGGCGCATGGGTAAGGGTGCGGTTTACCGCTGCCGGAAAGACTGACAGCCCAGAAGCCGAGAAACCACGGATTGCAAGCGAGTAGAACGATGGCGGCTGAAATTCTGATTGTCGACGACGAGGCCGATATCCGCGATCTCGTAGCGGGGATTCTTCAGGACGAGAGCTATAGCACGCGCACAGCGCGCAATAGCGATGATGCCCTGTCGGCCATCGCCACACGCCGGCCAAATCTGGTTTTCCTCGATATCTGGCTGCAAGGCAGCAAACTGGACGGGCTCCAGTTGCTGGATGCGGTAAAGCAGGAGCATCCGGATCTGCCGGTCGTCATGATTTCAGGTCACGGCAACATCGAGACCGCCGTCGCCGCCATCAAACATGGTGCATATGACTTCATCGAGAAGCCGTTTAAGGCAGATCGGCTTGTCTTGGTCGCAGACCGTGCATTGGAAAACTCGCGTCTCAAGCGTGAAGTCAAGCAGCTCAAGCAGTTGGCGCCAGTCCCGTCCACGCTCGTTGGCCGCTCTGCTACTATTGGTCAGTTACGCCAAGCAATTGAGCGCGTGGCGCCAACAAACAGCCGCGTTCTCGTGGTCGGACCTTCGGGAGCGGGCAAAGAGCTTGCCGCGCGCACACTTCACCAACTCTCGGGGAGGGCGAACGGACCATTTGCCGTGATCAATGCCGCTGCAATTACACCGGAGCGAATGGAAATAGAATTGTTTGGTGTCGACCAGTCCAATGGCTCAGAGGGCCGCAAGCCCGGTGCGCTCGAGGAAGCCCACGGCGGCACGCTGTTTATTGATGATATCGCGGACCTTCCGAGGGAAACGCAAAACAAGATTCTGCGTGTCCTCGTTGACCAGACGTTCCAACGTGTCGGCGGCAGTGCCAAGATCGCTGTCGACGTGCGCATTGTATCGTCGACCGCGCGTAATCTCGAAGCCCTGATTGCCGAAGGAAAATTTCGAGAGGACCTCTATCATCGTCTGGCCGTTGTTCCGATCAGGGTTCCGCCGCTTGCCGAACGGCGCGATGACATCCCGGATCTCGTCGAATATTTCATGGACCAGATTTCGCACGCCACGGGGCTGCCCAAACGTCGGATTGGCGAAGATGCGATGGCGGTCCTGCAATCGCACAGTTGGCCTGGCAATGTCAGGCAATTGCGTAACAATATTGAGCGCCTGATGATCCTTGCCGGCGGCGACCCCGAGGCAGTGATGAACGCCAGCATGCTGCCGCCAGATGTCGGCTCCATGGTCCCCAGCATGCCGAACGGGAATGGGGGGGAGCATTTGATGGGCTTACCATTGCGAGACGCGCGCGAGGTGTTTGAGCGTGAATATCTCGTGGCGCAAATTAGCCGCTTTGGCGGCAATATCTCCCGCACCGCCGAATTCGTCGGCATGGAGCGTTCGGCACTTCACCGTAAACTCAAGGCGCTCGGAATCGATTAGCGCATGATCCGGAATAGTGGAATCCGGTTTTCCGAAAAAATCATGCGCAAGGAATAAAGCTCCATGTCCCGCATCGCTTATGTCAACGGCCGATATCTGCCGCGCAGCGACGCCAAGGTCGCCGTGGAGGACCGCGGCTACCAATTCGCGGATGGCGTCTACGAAGTCTGTGAGGTGAGGGGTGGCCATCTGATTGATGAACGCCGCCATATGGCACGTCTCGATCGCTCGCTGGGCGAATTGAAAATCGCACGGCCGATGTCACCGGCGGCATTGAGGATCGTGCTGCGCGAAACGGTTCGGCGTAACCGGGTGCGTGACGGGATCGTCTATGTGCAGGTTACCCGTGGTGTGGCTCGGCGTGATTTTCCATTTCCGGCAGCCGGAACACGTCCGTCATTGGTTGTAACCGCGCGTAGCAGCGATCTCGAGCGTCTTGAGCAAGTTGCCGGCGAAGGGATCGCCGTTGTAACCGTGCCCGACATGCGCTGGCAACGCGTCGATATCAAATCTGTCGCTCTTTTACCGAACGTGCTGGCTAAACAGTCCGCGCGTGAGCAGGGTGCACGCGAGGCGTGGCTTACGGACGCTCAAGGCCGCATTACCGAGGGTGCGTCATCAAATGCCTGGATTGTGAATCGCGAAGGTAAGCTGATTACCCATCCGCTGGGTCATGACATTCTGCCCGGCATCACGCGTTCCGTTGTGATCGATGTCATCAAGGCACAGGGACTGGCATTTGAGGAGCGGGCCTTCACCGTCGAGGAGGCCTATGCGGCGCGCGAGGCCTTTATCACCTCCGCCAGTCAGATTGTGCTGCCGGTCGTGAGCATCAACGGCCGCCCTGTTGGCAATGGCGCGCCTGGGCTCGTCGCGACGGCTCTCCGCCGGGACTATCATCGCCATGCCGAGGTCAGCGAATAGGGATTACGTCCGCCCGGATGACGTTACGCCGCGAGCGAGCGGGAAGTAACTCTCCAATGATTTCAGTCACTTGGCGGAGCCGACCTGAACTTCTGCTTGCGCCGGACGGGTAGCTACCATCTAATAGTCATCTCCCGGCCTCGTACCGTTCTGCGTGGGGCAAAGCGGGCGCATGCACTCGGAACTCGCATGCGGAGGACCCGGGCAAAGAAGGTCTCGCGCGCTAGACGCGAGCAAAAAAATGGAACACGGCCATGGCAGCCGATCGTGCGCAAAACCTGCAAGACACTTTTCTCAATCACGTCCGCAAAAGCAAAATTCCTCTCACCATTTTTCTGGTGAACGGCGTTAAATTGCAGGGCGTGGTGACTTGGTTTGATAATTTCTGCGTGCTGTTGCGGAGGGACGGGCACTCTCAGCTCGTTTACAAGCATGCGATCTCCACCATCATGCCCGGTCACCCGATCCAGCTGTTTGAAGGCGCCGAAGAACCGCCGGCCGGAGACAAGGTCTGATTGGAAGTCCGTCGTCGCGATCAACGCGCTGATCTCCTGAGCCCCACGTCGTCGGGCGCGGAGACAGGCCGTGCGATTGTTATCGAGCCCTGGATCAAGAGTCCGGTGCGCAGGAGCACTGTGCGCGCGCCGGCGGACACGCGTACGCCTGAGGCGCGGCTGGAAGAGGCTGTCGGCCTCGCGCGCGCGATCGATTTAACGGTCGTCGAAGCCGGCTTGGTGACGCTCAACGACATTCGGCCCGCGACCTACATCGGGAAGGGAAAAGTCGACGAAATCGCCGGGCTTGCAAAAAGCCAGTCGGCATCAGTTGTCGTGATGGACTGCCCAATATCTCCCGTTCAGCAACGCAATCTCGAGAAGGCCTGGAACGCAAAGGTCATCGATCGGACGGGCTTGATCCTTGAGATCTTCGGACGGCGCGCACGCACACGCGAAGGTGCGCTGCAGGTAGAGCTGGCCCATCTGACCTACCAGAAGAGCAGGCTGGTCCGCTCATGGACGCATCTTGAGCGGCAGCGCGGCGGGTTTGGTTTTCTCGGTGGTCCGGGCGAAACGCAAATCGAAGCCGATCGCCGCGTCATCGAGGAGAGGATCGCGCGCATCGAAGCGGAGCTCGACAAGGTCAAGCGCACGCGCAAGCTCCATCGCGACAGTCGCAAGCGCGTGCCTTATCCGATTGTGGCCCTGGTCGGTTACACCAACGCAGGCAAGTCGACCTTGTTCAACCGCATGACAGCTGCAAAAGTCTTGTCCGCCGACATGTTATTCGCAACGCTCGATCCAACGCTGCGCGCCATCGAGTTGCCGCACGGCGCCCGTGCTATTTTGTCCGATACCGTCGGTTTCATTTCGGATCTGCCCACGATGCTCGTGGCTGCTTTTCGCGCAACGCTTGAAGAAGTCATCGAAGCGGACGCGATCTTGCACGTGCGCGACATGTCTCACGAGGACACCGATGCACAATCCCACGACGTGGGCAAAGTGCTTGCCGAACTTGGTATAGAGGCCGATGACTCGCGCGTGATTGAGGTCTGGAACAAGATCGATCGGCTGAACGCGGATGATCGCACGCGCATTTTCAACCTGGCCGAGCGGCTAGCGGGCCGAAGCCGTCCACTTCTCGTATCAGCATTAAGCGGGGAAGGGGTTGACGGTCTGCTCGTCGCCATCGAAACGCGTCTCGGTGAAAAACGTCAGACTCTCGAACTCTCGATCGATTCCTCCGATGGGGCGGGCTTAAGCTGGCTTTATCGCCATTCTGAAGTGCTGTCGCGCGAGATGAGGGAGGACGGACGTCTGGCCCTCAGTGTGCGGGCCGATCCGAAGAACGCGGAGATGGTGAAGCACAAATATCCGGGAACGACGGAAAGCAAACCGGCGAATTAAATCGTCAGGCCTGGTGCGATCAATCCTTGGCGGAGGCGGCATTCTCTGCCGCTTTCGCTTCATTCCACAGCGCGTCCATTTCAGCCAAAGTCGCGTCACTTGGAGTTTTGCCGCGGGCCGCCAATGCCTGTTCGATCGCCGCGAAACGTCTTTCGAATTTGAGATTTGTTCCGCGCAAAACGCTTTCCGGGTCGGCGTCGAGGTGGCGGGCGAGGTTGACCACCGCAAACAACAGATCGCCGACTTCGGCTGCCATCGCGGACTTGTCGCCGCGGTCAAGCTCGGCTTCGATCTCGTCGGCTTCCTCGCGGATTTTCGCGAGCACGGCGCGCGGATCGTTCCAGTCGAAGCCGACCCGGCCGGCCTTGGCCTGCAATTTCAGCGCACGGGTTAACGCGGGAAGGCCGATTGGGACGCCGGCTAAAGCTCCACTATCGGTAGCCTCGCCGCGTTCGGCCTTCTCTTCGGCCTTGATGCTTTCCCAGAGGCCCTCGACGGCTTTGGCGGTCTTGCCATCGGCATCTGCAAATACGTGAGGATGCCGGCGGATCAGTTTCGTGGTGATCGCCTCAACGACATCCTGGAAATCGAAGGCGCCTTGCTCCTGGGCCATCCGGGCATGGAAAACAACCTGCAGCAGCAGGTCGCCAAGTTCGTCCTTCAGGCCGTCCAGGTCGTCGCGCACAATGGCGTCGGCGACTTCGTAGGCTTCTTCGAGCGTATAAGGAGCGATCGTGCGGAAGTTCTGCTCGAGGTCCCACGGACAGCCGCTCCCAGGCGTGCGCAGCGCCGCCATGATCTCGATGAGCCGGGAAATGTCGCGGGAAGGCTTCACAGGCGCTGCGTCTGGGCTGGGGCTCGGCGGCAAACAACAGGACCGTAGTAGCAAAGCGGACCTGCTGTCGCGACCATCGATCCGGGATTCGCATAAGACATATTATGGAATATCTCAATATAGCCGCTAAATGGGGCCTTGGCGGCGCCTGGCCTTTGCAAGATGAGCAGTGCGCTTCGTGATGTTGGCAGCGATCGTGCCATGAGCGCGTTACGCTGACGTGAAACTCATGCCGTCGAAACCCGGCTCGACACCGGGCGGCAAATGCACACGCAGCCATGCGTAATCCATGTCGGTATGCAGATTGGTCAGGATCGCCCGTTTTGGCTTGATCCGGGCAATCCACGCCAGGGCTTCGTCGAGATTGAAATGGCTCGGATGCGGCGTCTTGCGCAAGGCATCCACAATCCAGACATCGAGTCCCGCGAGCGCGTTGATGCTTGCGGCCGGCAGCGCCTTGATGTCTGCCGAGTAGGCCACGTTGCCAAAGCGAAAGCCGAGCGAGGGGATGTCACCATGATTCTGCAGGACAGGCAGGGCTGCAATCGATCCTCCCGGCCCCTCGATATTAACGATTTCGCCTGACACCAGGCGCTTCTCGGTGAGGATCGGCGGATATTCGCTGCCCGGCGGGGTCATGAAGCAATAGCCGAAGCGCGCGTGCATGGCGCGCGATGTTGGTTCATCGAGGTAGACATCGACCCGCCGGCGCTTGTGCACGAACAGCGGCCGCAAGTCGTCGATGCCGTGGGTGTGGTCGGCGTGTTCGTGGGTGATGACGACGCCGTCGACCCAATCAACGTCGGCATCGAGCAGTTGCATGCGCAGGTCCGGAGAACAATCGACCAACACGCGCGTGCGCAAGCCATCGGAGTTCTTACGTTCGACCAGCAGCGAACACCGCCGCCTTCGGTTCTTCGGATTATTCGGATCGCATTCTCCCCAGCCAAGCGCAACGCGCGGAACGCCCATGGACGAGCCGCAGCCGAGGATGGTGAATGTCAGGCTCATGCGGCGTTGGCGAGCTGACGCGGGACTTTGCTGAACAGGCGGAAAAAATTCTCTGTGGTCTGACGCGCAAGTTCATCGGCCGATACCGCTCTAACTTCAGCTAAAACTTTAGCTGTTTCGACGACATAGGCCGGTTCATTGCGTTTTCCGCGGTACGGCAATGGCGCCAGGTAAGGCGCATCGGTTTCGACCAGGATGCGATCGGCCGGCAAGGCAGCCGCAATGGCCCGGAGATCCTCCGAGCGCTTGAAGGTCAAAATTCCGGTGAACGATACATAGTGTCCAAGCTCGATAGCGGCGAATGCAAGATCGCGGCCCCCGGTGAAACAGTGCAGGACCGCCGGGAAGGCGCCCTTCCCGCTTTCTTCACGCAAGATTGCCGTCATGTCTGCGTCGCAGTCGCGTGAGTGGATCACCAGCGGCAACCCGGTCTCGCGCGCCGCCGCGATGTGCTGGCGAAAGCTTTGTGCCTGCGCGTCGCGTGGGCTGTTGTCGTAGTGATAATCGAGCCCGGCTTCGCCGATCGCCACGATTTTCGGGTGTGTGGCAAGCGCGGCCAGCGCCTTGGCGTCGACGTCGAGCTCTTCATGCGCATTGTGCGGATGGGTGCCGACCGAGCAGAAGATCTCGGGGAATTGGTCCGTGATTGCAAGGATCTGCGGAAGTTTCTTCACCCGGGTCGAGATTGTCACCAAGCGCCCAATCCCGGCCGCGCGTGCCCGTGCCACCACCGCGCCGAGTTCGGCGGAAAAATCAGGAAAATCGAGGTGGCAGTGGCTATCCACCAGCATGATTCAGGCCTTTTCTTCTGCTTCTACGTAACGCGGAAAAACTGGAGCGGGCGCCGGCAGGGTCACGCCAGCCTTGATACGCCCATTTGCCCCAAGCGTAGCGAAGCCCCGTTTGTCCGCAGCAATCGCCAACAGATCGAGCAATTTGGCCGCGGAAGCAGGCACAAATGGCTGCGCCAGGATTCCGATCTGGCGCAGCACTTCCGCCGTCACGTAGAGAACAGTGCCCTGCCGTTTCGGATCGGTCTTCGCGAGCGCCCACGGGGCCTCGGATGCGAAATAGCGATTGGCGTCGGCCACGACGGCCCAGACGCAATTCAGGACCTGGTGAAGCTGCTGGGACTTCATGTGGTCACGCGCGGTCGCGATCATCGCATCGGCAGCGGCAAGGATGGTCTTGTCGGTGTCGCTGAAGGCGCCCGGCTCCGGCAGCTTGCCGACGAAGGCCTTGCCGATCATCGACAGCGAGCGTTGCGCCAGATTGCCGAGGTCGTTTGCAAGGTCCGCATTGATACGGTTGACGATCGCCTCATGGCTGTAATTGCCGTCCTGGCCGAACGGCACGTCGCGCAGGAAAAAATAGCGGAACTGATCAACACCGTAGGTGTCCGCCATTGTGAACGGGTCGATCACGTTGCCGACCGACTTCGACATCTTCTCTCCCCGATTGAACAGGAAGCCGTGCGAGAAGATCCGCTGTGGCACTTCGAGGCCGGCTGACATCAGGAACGCGGGCCAATAGACCGCGTGAAACCGGACGATGTCCTTGCCGATGACGTGCAGCGCTGCCGGCCAGTAACGCTTGAATTTTTCACTGCCGGTATCGGGAAAGCCGATGCCGGTGATGTAGTTGGTCAGCGCATCGACCCACACATACATGATGTGTCCGTCCGCGCCGGGCACGCGAATGCCCCAGTCGAACGTGGTGCGCGAAATCGACAAGTCCTGAAGGCCGCCGCGCACGAAGCTGGCGACTTCATTCAGGCGCTCCTTCGGCAGCACGAAATTCGGCCGTGCGTAGAGGTCGAGCAGCTTTTGCTGGTAGGCGGAAAGCCGGAAGAAATAGCTCGCTTCCTCGACCCATTCGACCGGCGTGCCGGTCTTGGTCGCAACGCGCACCTTCTGTTCATTGAGTTGCGTCTCGTCCTCGGCGTAATAGGCCTCGTCGCGTACCGAATACCAGCCGGCATATTTGTCGAGATAGATGTCGCCGTTCTGCTCCATCCGCTGCCAGATTACTTCGGATGAGCGGTGATGGCGCTCTTCCGTGGTGTGGATGAAGTCGTCATTCGAGCAATTCATCCGCTTCACCATCGCCTCGAAGCGCGGCACGTTGCGGTCCAGCAATTGGCGCGGCGTCAGCCCCTCCTTGGCCGCGGTCTGCTGGATTTTCTGCCCGTGCTCATCGGTGCCGGTCAGGAAATAGACGTCATAACCATCGAGCCGCATGAAGCGCGCGATCGCATCCGTGGCGATGGCCTCATAGGCGTGACCGATGTGCGGCGGGCCATTCGGGTAGGAAATCGCGGTCGTGATGTAAAACGGCGTCTTGTCGGGCATTTGCCTGTGTCATTCAAAGACGTGGATGGCCGGGAAACCCCGGCCATGACGAGTCCGGGACTAGGTAACAATCGTGGACGGCGGGGGCAAGCCAAGGAAAAGAAATGGGAAAAGGCCGAACTTTGGCTGCGATAGATCTCGTTTACCCAATTGTGCTGCAAGCGTTTTCAAGCGGGGGCGAAATCGATACCATCATCGGAGGCATAAGGTGTTTCTGTGCCGGTTCGGCGTGCCCTGGTGTTGTCAGTAACTGCGTAAAGGTGTCTTGATGAGCAAGCTTCTTGCGGCCACCCTCGCCGTTGGTATCGTCATTGCCGGCATGGCAACGGCCCAAACAATGCCTGCCGCGCGATTTGAATCAATAAAAAGCCAACGGACAGTTCTGGTCTCTGACCTTCCGCTGGGCCATCGCCGGGCCTATTCCGTTGCCCGCCAGCGCGCGCTCGACTTTCCGTACATGCCCAGCCGCTTCAATTTGTCGGGCTACGACGCGGGCGAAGGCCAGTTCTGCGGTTTCGGTTCATATGTGGCCTGCGCCTACGCCGGCACTTACTGCTGGCGCCGCTGCCATTGATCGCGACGATAAACCGTCAAAACTTGCAACGGCTGTAAGCAACGTTGAGCTCTTCGACCCCCGGAAATATCCGGGTGATGTTGTTCTCGTCGTTGACCCGGTAGCTGAACTGAAACGTTGAAAACGCGACGTTTTCGGCGGCGCATTGCGCCACCAGGTGCGATACTGGTCCGGCGACTTTTTGTGACACGATTTTGCAGGTGGCGTTGTTGCCGACAATCGCGTCATTTCGGGCAATAAAACCGTTGCCATACAAGTCCGCATCCTTCGCGATCGAGAGCGCACCGTCATTGCCTTTCTGAAAAATTTTTCCGCACGCGGCGCCATTCGTCGCCCAGGCGCCGCTGAGGTCAAACGCAAAGGCGCTGTGACTGATCATCGCGATGCAGGCCGCCAGTCCTGCGATTCCAAAGGCTTGTCCTATTTTCATTGTCGCCTCCATTGAGCTTGGCACGGTAACTTTTTTGCGCCCCCCGGATTTGATTCAGCGCAATATCGATTGAGCCTGCGATTACCGAAAAGAATCAACGGGCAATGTGATATCGATAGCCGCATGAAACCGGCCATTGATTCCCTGGTTGCCGTTGTAGTGATCGGCCTCGGCCTGCTCCGTATCGACGCGGCGTTCGCGGCTCCCATGCGGTGCAGCGGTGAGCAAAAGACCTGCATTGCGGTCTGCAATAAGAGCCTCGACAAAGGCTCGATTTCGACCTGCGTCACCAATTGCGGTTTGCGGCAATCGCTCTGCATGAAAACTGGCTGCTGGGACAGCGGCGTCCAAAAGTATTGCGGCCTCCTGAAGCAGTAATCCGCACTTCCTGGCCTCGATCAAGGCCTCATGGTCCTGATCTTGGGCTCGAAATTGCCCGGGCGCCCTCGCCAACGGCCTTTACGAAATCCTAATCCCATCTCGCATACACTCTGAACGAACGTTAACCACCCGCAGATTGCCAGATCCGTGGCCAACCAGAACGGTTTCCCAGGGCAGATGGGCGCTCCGCTCACGCTTATTCACGAGCTTGAAAGCTCGATTGCGCATAGTTCGGACGAGCGGCGCTCGGCCATGCTGCGCCATCTCACCGACCTGTTTCTGGTGGGATCCGATCAGTACTCCGACGCTGAGATTGACCTGATCGACGATGTATTCGTGCGGCTGGTGGCGACGATCGAAGATTCATCGCGGGCGCTGCTGGCGATCCGGCTTGGGCCGGTTTCAAGCGCGCCGCCGAAGATCCTGCGTCTGCTTGCCTGTGATGACGCCATCGAAGTGGCCTCCCCTGTCCTGACCCAGGCTGAGCGCCTCGATACCGAAACCTTGATCGAGTGCGCCCGTACCAAGCATCAGGAGCATTTGCTTGCGATATCCCGCCGCCGGACGCTGCCGGAGTTGCTGACGGACGTCCTCGTCGAGCGCGGCGACCCGCAGGTGGTGCTAAGCACCGTGAAAAACGCCGGCGCAAAATTCTCGGGCAAGGGCTTCGGCATTGTGATCAAACGTTCGCACGGCGATGATCAGCTAGCCGCCTGCGTCGGTGCGCGCGCGGATTTACCGCCGCAGCTGTTCGAGCAACTGCTCGAAGCCGCCTCAGAGACGGTCCGCGCCAAACTCGTGGCTGAGCGCCAGCATGCGGCATCTGACATCGAACGCGTCGTTGGCGACGTGGCAAACCGTATCCATGTCGTCGCAAGTGATCAGCCATTGAGTTACGCAGCTGCGCAGGTGCTCGTTGAATCGATGCACCAGGCCGGCCTGCTGACCCCAACAAAGCTTGAGGAATTTGCCGGCGCCGGCCGGTTCGAGGAACTGGTGGCGGCTCTTTCGATTCTGTCGAACGTTCCGACGGCCACAATCGAACGCAACATGCGCGATTCCCACGCGCAGTCGCTCCTGGTCTTGGCAAAGGCCGTTGGACTGTCGTGGGAAACGACCCGCAGCATCATGGTGCTGGCGGCGAAGCGATACCGGCGCTCGACCAGCGGCATTGATCAGGTCATGCCCTCATTCAATCGCCTCAAGCAGGCGACTGCGCAAAAGATCCTCGATTTCCATCGCCTGCCTAGCCGCGCCGCGCGCGCGAACTAGCAGCGCCGTCCATTTGCTCGAACCAGGACGGCGATAGCAGATGCGCGTGCTTGGCGATCTCGGTCATCGCCGCCCGCTGCCGAGACTCTGCAAGCGCGTCCATCAATCGGATAAAAACTCCTCTGTGTAATTGCGATCGATCTTCCGTACTGTTCTTGACGGGAATGTCGCGATACTCCCCATAGGTTGCCGAAACCATTTCTGCTTTCCTTTCTTGAAAACGTGAGACCAATGAATGTCCCGGCCTTGCCGACACAAGGCCGGGTTTCCGGGTGCTGCCGAACGGTCAGGCGGACTTGCGCCAGGGAACGAGCATCGACACGCGATTCCGGTAGCGCCGGTACTCATCGCCAAAAATGTCAATCAGGTCGCGTTCTTCCAGCAGAATGCCGACGAAGATGTAGGCGGTGGTGACTGCGGCGAACAGCAAATGCCCCGCGGTCATGACCGGTGCCGACCAAAACGCGATGATGAGGCCGAGATAAATCGGGTGCCGGACGAAATTGTAGTACAGCGGCGTGCGGAAACGGGGCGATGGCATCGGACGGCCGCTGAGATTATTGGCCACCTGATGCAAGCCAAACAGTTCGAAATGATTGATGAGGAAGGTGCTCGAAAAAAGGATGAACCAGCCGATGAATGACAGACCCATGATCGCCTTCGCGATCTCCGGGTTGTCGATCTGCCACACGACGGCAGGCATCGGCCGCCACTGCCAGTACAGCAGTGCGAGTGCAAGCGATGCAAAAAGAACGTAAGTACTCCGCTCGACCGATTTCGGCACGATGCGAGTCCACCATTTCTTGAATTGCGGACGCGCCATCACGCTGTGCTGCACGGCAAAGATGGTCATCAACACGAGGTTGACGAGGATCGCCTCCATCACCGGCCCTGGCGCCCCGCTGTCGATTGTCTTTGGCACGATAAAACCGGAGACAAAACAGATGGCGTAGAGAAGTGTGACGAAGGCGAAGGCGTACGACGCAAGGCCGTACAGAAATGCGATGATCCGACTCATGGTCTTCCCTTTTTATTGCGAACGCTGCGTGCGAAATGCGGAGGCTGCGATCCCATTATCGTTTTGCGATGATCACTTCGAGGTACTCGCTCGGCACAACCATCGTGCCATCGTCAGCTTTGTTCATGCGCGCAATGAGATCGTACAGGTCCTTCTCGAGTTTGGTCTGCTGGGGCACGTCGAGCGCAGCGAAGGCCTTGAGCATGGGGCCGTAGTAGTTGCGGAAAACGTCCACAAAGTGCTCCGGCGAACGGTAGCGGAAATTGAAGTACCGCGACTCAGTCTTGATCCAAGTTGCCGCCGGCCCGAACATTTCAGTAAGGCGTGCACGCGTGCCCCAAAGCAGCGGCGACTTCGCGGCCGCCGGTGGCGGGAGGTATTTTCCGAGCGTCTTGAATACCTGCCCGATAAATCCATCCGGCGTCCAGTTTGTGAGTCCGATCTGGCCGCCCGGCTTGCAGACGCGCATCAGCTCCGCGGCAGCCTGGTCTTGATTCGGCGTGAACATCACGCCGAAGGTCGAGATCACGATATCGAACGAATTGTCGCCGAACGGCAGCGCTTCAGCGTCGGCTTCCTTGAATTCGATCGGCAAGCCATCAGCCGATGCACGGGCACGGCCGCGCTCGAGCAGGCTTGATACGTAATCGGTCGAAACCACATCGCACCAGCGTCGCGCCGCGGCGAGGCTCGCCATGCCGTTTCCCGCAGCCACATCGAGCACCTTGCGGCCCGCCCGCAGATCGAGTGCCTCGCAGAGCTCTTCGCCGACAATTTGCAGCGTCGATCCGACGACCGCGTAGTTTCCTGACGACCAAGCCACCCGTTGGCGGGTCTTGATGACCTCGAGATCGGGGGAAACCGGCGCCGGTTCCTGCTTGGGGGCTCGGGTTGCAACGAGTGATGCGGCGGGCATAAATGGCTCCTGTCCAATTTCCAACATGATTGGGATGTGAGTACCGGACGAAAGCCCGTAAGACTTTGGCGGGAGCTTGATTTGTTCTTGAGACGGGCTTGATTATTTCCTGAGATCAGATTTTCACCGCGGTGGGGGCACCGGCGTGCAATTTCTCTTTGGCGATCATACGCTTGACGACGACCGCCGCGAGCTTCGCCGGGGCGCGGAACCGATTGCCGTGGAACCGCAGGTCTTCGATCTACTGATCTACCTCGTGCAAAACCGCGACCGCGTGGTGAGCAAGGACGACCTTATCGCGTCGGTATGGGGGGGTCGCATCGTTTCGGATTCCACGTTGACCAGCCGAATCAATGCGGCCCGCAAGGCGGTGGGCGACAGCGGCGGAAGTCAGAAGGTAATCCGCACCATTGCCCGCAAAGGCCTGCGGTTTGTCGGGGACGTGCAGGTCCGCTTCGACGGCGATGACTCAGCCGAAGGACAGGCGCAATCGAAGGCAACCAGCCAGGATCCCGCGCCCGCTATTCTGCCCCTGCCCGACCGTCCCGCGATCGCAGTGCTCCCTTTTGTGAACATGAGCGGCGAACCGGAGCAGGAGTATTTCTCCGACGGGATCAGCGAGGATATCATCACGGCGCTCTCGAAGCTGCGCTGGTTCTTCGTGATTGCCCGAAACTCATCGTTCACGTACAAAGGCAAGGCCGTTCTTTTAAAGCAGATCGCGGAAGAACTCGGCGTTCGTTATGTGGTCGAAGGCAGCGTGCGCAAGGGTGGCGACCGCGTGCGTATCACCGCGCAACTCAACGATGCCGTAACAGGCAGTCACCTGTGGGCCGAACGCTACGACCGTGATATCGCGGATGTGTTCGCCGTCCAGGACGAGATCACCGAGGCGATTGTCGCCGCAATTGAACCACAGCTTTACGCGGCCGAGAATTTTCATGCCCAACGCAAGGCACCGGACAGCATGGACGCGTGGGATCTGGTGATGCGCGCGCTCTCGCACTACTGGCGGGTGACGCGGCAGGACAATGTGGTCGCGCAGGCTTTACTGGAGAAAGCGACCGTCATCGATCCCAATTATGGTCAAGCGCATGGCTTGCTTGCGACCAGCCACACGTTCAGCGCTCACATGGGGTGGGAAGTCATGGCTGCAGTCGTCCCCGTCGCTGAGCGCGGTGCGCTCGCTGCGATCAGGGCCGATAGCGAAGACCCTTGGGCTCACTTTGCACTCGGCAATGTATACTTGTTTACCCGCCGTTTCGAGGACTCGCTTGCTGAATTCGAGCTGGCGTTGCAACTCAATCCAAACTTTTCGCTTGCGCAGGGCTACTACGGGCTCGTCCTGGCGTATTGCGGACGCTGCGAAGAGGCCGACGTAGCCGCCCGGCGCGCGCTGCGGTTGAGCCCACGGGATCCGTTTTCCGCGATTTACTGCGGCATCGCGGCCTACGCGCAATACGTCGCGCAAAACTATGACGACGCGATGCACTTGGCCCGCGAATCAATTCGGCAACGTGCCGATTTCGTCGGCGGCCACCGGGTGTATACCGCGGCAGCCGCCATGGCGGGACACCAGGAGATTGCGGCCTCCGCGCTGGCGGACCTACGCCGCGTTCAACCCAACATTTCGATTGAATGGATCGCGCGGGAAATGCCGTTCCAGCACGATATTGACCGCCAGCACTATCTCGAAGGCTTTCGCCGCGCCGGCATTGCCTGAGCGGTGGCTTTGCCGCGGCGCGCACGCTGCTTTTTGGTCGAACGTCGCTTGCCGGCTGCAGCCGGAGATGCCGAGCCGCGCGTTTCAGAGTAGATCAGCCATCCGAGACCGGCCGCAATTAGCCCATAAGCCATCGGATTGTTTTTGGCCTGCCGCATCAGCGTGGGCACGATCTCGTCGCCTTTCCAGATCCGGGAGCCCGCATCGAGCAGATCGTCGATCACGAGCGAGGGCGACAGGTGTTCGCGAAGATCTTCCAGTCGATCGGAGAGGCGCTCGCGCGCCTGTTCTGCTTTTTTTTGAAGTTGTGCCGAAGGCGATGTCATTTCATTTATCCCATGTTTGCGATGTTAACGTCTTTTTGCAGTTGATCGAGCGTCTTGGTTGGTGCCATGCGCCTTAGGTTCAGGCGGTTAAGGCCGTACCAGGTCAAACCGCTGCCGATAAGGAACGTCAGTCCGGCAACTGTCAGGATCGCCGCCGACCATGACACTCCGTAGGCCACAAGTGCGGCAATGGCGGCCTGCAGGAGCAACACAATCGTGACTACCAGAAACAGCGCGCCGGCCGCGATGAAGCAGAGCGACAATGCGGTGAACGTAATCTTTTCTGACACCTCTGCGTGCAGGAGTTGCAACTCGGCGCGAAACAGACCGGCGATATCGCGCAGGATGTCGGCTGCGAGATTGGTAATGCCTTTCACACCGGTGCGATGTGGCCGCCGCACGTCCAGTTCTCCCGCTGTTAATTTTGCCGTCATACGTCCTCCGGACGTTGCCAGACGTCACCGCTTTAACGGCAGATACCCACTCTGGTTCCGCGCGCCGAAGGTGGCGGTCCCAGCCTTGAAATGCGCAGGTTGCCTAGCGAGACCGGCGGTGCTTTGCAGTGCGCCCTGCCTTGGGCGCTTTTTTCCTGGACGCCGCTTTTCGTTTGGTGCCGCGCTTTCGCGTACTGGCGGATTTCGCCGCCGTTTTTCGGCCAGTTGGCTTTCTCTTGCTCACACTTCGCCGTGCGGTATTGCCCAGCGCGTTTTCCATCGCCGGAGTTGCCCGGCGCAGCCGGACGCGACCGGCTTCAAGTGCGTTCGCGGTTGATTCAAACACGACATCAGCGGCAGCTTTGGTGGCGGCGCCGAGCGCCTCACCGGCCATCGTTCGGACGCCTTGTGCGGCATCGACAATTGCGTCTTTTGCCTTTTTTGTAACCGTCCTGACCATTCTCATCCTCCGCGCCCAAGCATTCAACAATGCCTGGGTGGGCGCGAAGGTTCCAAAAAGCAGGCAAAGAGCAGCCGTGGATGCGCCGCCGTGCACAATTTGGCTGTGTTGGAGGCAGCCGCCCGGTCAGACGGTGATATTCAGGAGTGCCGCACTCATCTGCGCGTCTACCCGGATGACGTGCGCATTGGCGGCGTAATTAATGCGCGCAATCAAAAGCTGAATCATCTCGTTGGCAAGGTCGATATTCGGGCTCGCCACAAAACCATCCGTATTTGCAAAGGGCGCCCCAGGGTCGAAGGTAGAGACAGTCGCGGGCGAGACGGAACTTACGGTCGCGCTGGTGCCGCCGCCGACGACATCGGTCTGGTTCACGCGCATGGGCGTATAGGCTGCCGGAAAGTTTTCCGGGTTGGAAACACCTGGCAGCGGGCCATCCGACAGCGCATTGGCGATGTTGCTGGCCGCCACCTGCAGGCGCAGCGATGCAGCATTGAGGCCGGAGACGGCGATGGTGCTCGCGATGTTCATGCTGTCCGTCATAGCCGCGGTTCCGGAACGGTTTGCTTTGCAATTCCATAAAATTTGACACACCGCACGGCCGGGCCGCGGCCGGTGGGCAGCTTGCAGTGGGCGAAAATACCTGGCGCGCGGCCGTTCGCGCCGCGCCCTGTTCGTGGTAAATTCCCATCAACCAACACAATAGCCGGGAGGAATTTCGTCATGGTCGTCAGCCTTAACCGCGTCAGGGTCGCGCCCAAGGGCATGGGGCTCAATGATTTCGTCGCGCTGCAGGAAGGCTACTTCGCCGCCGAGGGTCTCGACGTCGAGTTCGACTGGAAAACCTTTCGCGGCACGCAATCGAGCTGGAAAGGCCTGGAATATTTCCAGCGGCCGCAGGACCGCCCCTATACCGAAGACAAGCAGGACGTCGTTCAGGGTGCGTGCCTCTGGGGCACCATCTGCAACGCCAGCGCCGGCATGGGGCGCGTCGTCACTGAGGGCTACGGCGATTCACCCTGGGCCATCTTCGTTCGCCCGGACTCAAAAATTCGCAAGCCGGAAGATTTGAAGGATATTCCGATTTCCGTCGGCATGCGCGCCGGCAGCCATTTCAATGTCCCCTATCGCCTCGAGAAATATCTGCCGCTCGAGCATATCAAAACGGTAAACACCGGCGGGTTCGGCGCCCGGTTGAAAGCGCTGCTCGACGGCGAAGTCGAAGCGGCGAGCTTGCTGCCGCCGCAGATCGCGATGGCCGAGCAACTTGGGCTGCGCAAGATCATGGAGGATCGTTTCAAGACGCTTTGGTGGGTGCCTGACAGCGCGACACCGGACGTCGTGCACGGCTACATGCGCGCGCTCAACCGCGCCGAACAGGCGCTCGAGGCAGACCTGCCGAAATATCTGCCGCTGTGGAAGCTCGCGGTTCCGGCCGAATTCGAGAACTATCATCCGTGGGATTTCAGCAAATTTGGCCGCGGCGAAAAGTTCGTTAATCAGCCGCTGCCGCCCGCGGAGTTTGATGAAGTTTTCGCGCAGGTCGAGCGCTGGGGTCTCGACCAGTATGTCAAGGACCGCAAGCCCGAGACGCTGTCCTATACCGCCTGACAACCAGTTGAAACACGCGCGGCCGGCATCCGGCCGCGCCGTGCGGCTCAGCTCTTCATCGGCGGGAAGTCGCGCGAGAAGACCGGCTGCTCGAGAAACTTCTTCGGCTCCATCGTCCAGAACTGACTGACTTTGTGATAGGTCTTGATGGTCTTGTTGACCATCTTGCCGTTCTGTTTCTCTGCGCGCCGCACGTAAACATCGATCACGGCGTTGCCATAATCATCGAAGCTGATCGGGCCCCGCGGCGTATCGGCAAGCGTGACCGAACGCACCGCCTTCACGAAGGCGTCCGCATTGTCGGATTTTCCGCCGGTCTTGGCCAAAGCCGCTTCGATGATCTGTCCATTGGCATAGAAGCACGCGGCATAGTGACCGATGCGTACATCGTCGCCGTAATTCTTCTTCATCGCGGCAATGAAACGCTTGTTGGAGTCGCTCTCGCGATCAAGCGTATAAGGATTGGTATTGATCAGGCCTGCCGCGCTCTCGTCATGCGCGCCGATGATCGTGTCGTCGGCAACTGTTGCGCCACCCACCAAAGGCTGCTTCATGCCGAGCCCGCGCCCCTGCTTGGTGAATTTCAGCGGGTTCGAGCCGGCAAAGACCTCGCACACCACATCGCAATCCGGAATTTGCGCGACATAAGGCGCGTAGTCGGCGGTATTGAGCGGGGCCCATAATTTTTTCACAACCTGCCCGCCGTGGTCTTCCAGCACACGCTGGAAACCGCCGACCTGCTCATAGCCGAAGGCAAAATCGTCACCCAAAGTGACGGCGCGCTTGAGCTTCATCTCGTTGGCGACGTAGTCGGCCAGCGGATAGAGCGCCTGCGCCGATGTGTAGGACGTGCGCGTGAGATAGCCATTGGCCTTACGTTGCGTCACGTCTTCGGCGCCGGCAAATGCGAGCGTCGGCATTTTCGATTGGGCGAGATAGTCGACGGTCGCAAGGAGTTCAAAGGCGGCAAAAGGCCCAAGCACGATGTCGACTTTCTCGCGCTCGACCACTTCCTGCGCTTTGGTTTTGGCGCCCGCCGGATTTCCGCCGGTGTCGGCGACGATCAGCTCGACCTTGCGGCCCGACAGCGTGAAATCCTTGTCCTTGAGAAACGAGCTGATGCCTTCCTCGAAGTGAATGCCGCCGGCCGAGAGCGGGCCTGTTTTGACAGTGAGCAGGCCGATCTTGAGCGGCGCGTTCTGTGCGATTGACGGCATCGGAAATGCGGCAGTACCGGCCGCAGCAACCGAACCGGCAAGAAAACGGCGGCGATTGGTCTTAAAGGTCATGGCAGCCTCCCCGGGGCATTCAGCCGTTCTGGCGCGGCCGGTTATTGAGACGTGGTGCGATCGTCACGAATTCAATCATATCGCGACGCGTCAGGGGAACCCCTGATTTGCCCACGCGGCCCATCAGTTAGCGAGTTCAGCCGCGCGCTGTTTCCGCCAGCGCCCCGAAAACCGTGAAGACCAGCGGCTTTCGTTCGAGATTGTAGGTTTCGACGTCGCGCGCGGCGCGGTTGACCTTCTCCCAGGTCTCGGCCACACGCACCATCTGCGCTTTATGTTGAGCGCCTTCACCCAATCGCGCCGACAGCCAGCCATTGACCATATCCATGAAGGCCTCAAGCGTGCGCGGGTCGGTGCCGCCGATCGCCTCGCCGAGCGCGTGCAAGGCCCGCGGATCGGGGTCGGGCAGTTGCGCAAACAAGTCCTGCATGCGCTGACGCAACGCGATCGCCGCGCCATCGAGCAGACCGAGCGCACGGCCGACGCTGCCTTCCGCCAGAGCCGCCGCCTGACGCACTTCGGGCGCCTCCGCTTCGAGGCCGGTTGCGGCCGTGATCGCGCGCGTGACGTCCGTGGTGTCGAGCGGTCGCAACAGCAGGCGCCGGCAGCGGGAGCGGAGTGTCGGTAGTTCGCGTCCGGGTGCATGGCTGATGAGAAGAAGCAGCGAGCGCTGTGGCGGCTCTTCCAGCACCTTGAGCAATGCATTGGCGCCTTCGCGCTGAAGGTCGTCCACTGCATCAACGATGGCAATGCGCCAACCGCCCTCGCCCGCGGTTGAGCCAAAAAACGAAACCGTGCGTCGCACGTCGTCGACGCGGATTACGGTGTATAGCTTGCCGGTTTGCTCATTGAGGCTGCGCTCGAGCACGAGCAGATCGCCTTGCGCCTGCGCCGCCATGCGGCGCGCAACCGGATGCTCAGGGTCGACGGCGAGCGACGTCGCTTTCTGGACTTCGAGCGCGCTCGGGTCCGGATGCGCCAGCACGAAGCGCGCCAACCGAAAAGCCAACGTGGCCTTGCCGATGCCGGGCGGCCCGCCGATCAGCCAGGCATGCGCAATCCGCCCGCTTTTGTAGGATTCAAGAAGCGCCCGCTCCTCGTCCTCATGACCAAATAGCACAGTCGTTTCGCGCGGCAGCTTGACGTCGCTGCCATCATCATCGTCACTCACGGCGCCACAGTCTCCGCCACGTCCGCATTCCGGGCCAGCAGCCGTTCGTGCACGAGCGCCCAAATACGTTCGGACACCACTTCGCGCGGGGCGCGCCCATCGATAATGACGCAGCGCTTCGGCTCCTCCGCCGCAAGCGCGCGATAGGCCTGGCGAAGCTTTTCGTGAAAATCCATCGACTCCGCCTCGAACCTGTCGGCAACCTCCTGGCCACGCCGGCTCTTGGCCCGCGCCAGGCCGACTTGTGCCGGCACGTCGAGGATGAAGGTCAGGTCGGGCACCGCCGGCCCCACCGTCACCCTTTCAAGACTGCGGATCAGGCGTTGGTCGACATTGCCGAGTGCGCCTTGATAAACGCGCGTTGAGTCGATGAAGCGGTCGCAGATGACCCAGGTGCCGGACTTGATCGCCGGCAGGATCACGTTGCGCACATGATCGTCGCGGGCGGCCGCGAACAAGATCGCTTCGGTCTCCGCGCCAAGCGGCTTGGCGATTCCGGACAACAAGATGTGCCGGATGATTTCGGCGCCGGTCGACCCGCCCGGCTCGCGCGTCAGCGCGACCGGCACACCGGACGATTTCAGGCGTTGGGCCAAGGTCGCGGCGTGGGTCGATTTACCGCTGCCTTCCCCGCCCTCGAAGGTGATGAAACGTCCGCGCAAGCGAGCCAAGCCTTTCGAGCGATGCCTTTCGAGGGAAGCTTTTCGAACGAAGCCTTTTCCGGTCACCGCCGATGGGCGGCTGCAATCATCATAGCCGCTCGGCTCCGGCCCGGAACAGCGCGATTATCATTTCAGTCACAGCATCGAAGGCGCGCTGGGACATATTGCCCTTTTGCACGCTTTCCGACGCCTTGAGGGGCATCGTGAGGATCAGGTTTTCGTTGCGCCAGACCTTGAGGTTGCCGATCGGGGTGCCTTCGCTCACCGGCGCCGGCACCGGCCCGCGGTAGACGATGCGTGCGATCAGTTTTTCGGCGCCCGACTTGGGCAACATCACGCGCACGTCGCCATTCGCCACCAGCGAGACGCGCCCGCTGGCGCCGCCAAAAACCTTGGCCGCGCCGATGGTCTGGCCTTCGGCGAACAGAACGCGCTGCTCGAAGTTCCGGTAGCCCCACTCGATCAGCTTCTTGGCTTCGTCGGCCCGTTCCTTGGGAGTCGCCACGCCGTTGACCACCACGATCAACCGCAGGCCGTTCTGCACGGCGGAGCCGACCAGGCCGTAGCCCGCTTCCTTGGTGAATCCGGTCTTCAGGCCATCTGCGCCAGTCACCATGCTCAACAACGGATTGCGGTTCTGCTGCCGGATCTTGTTCCAGGTGTAATCGGGCTGGCTGAATAATTTATAGAAGTCCGGATACTCATGGATGATGTGGCGCGCCAGCATCGCAAGCTCGCGCGTGGTGACCTGCGTACCAGGATCAGGCAGGCCATTCGAATTGGTGAATACAGATTTTTCGAGGCCGAGCGAGCGCGCGCGTTCGGTCAATTTCGCGCCGAACGCCGTTTCGTTGCCGGCCAGCGCCTCCGCCAGCACGATGCAGGCATCGTTCGCCGACTGGATGATCATGCCATGCAACAAGTCGTCGACCGGGATCCGGCTGTAGATCGCCGCAAACATGGTGGAGCCGTGCGAGGGCGCGCCGCCTTTTCGCCAGGCGTTCTCGCTGACCATGTACTCGTCGGTGAGCTTGATGCGGCCTTCCTTGAGTTCGTGGAAGACGTATTCCGCCGTCATCAGCTTGGCGAGGCTGGCCGGAAATATCAGCCGGTCCGCATCGCGCTCGAACAGCACGCTGCCGTTTTCCGCATCGATGAGGATGGCGTGCGGCGCCGTGATATTGGGTTCATCTTTTTTCGGCGCCTCCTTTTTCGGCGCCGTCGCGGTAGCGGCGGGCTTGTGGCCGGGAACGATCTTGTGCGCCGGTGTGGCAGCAAGCGCGCCCGCGCAGAAACCGGCCAGCACAACGGCCGCCGTGAGCCACCGTCCCAATCCAATATTATGTTTGGTCGTCATTGGAGCCCGTTCGCCGAAATCCGTGGCGGCAGAATACGGCTCAGTAAAGGCCGCGGCCACCCATGAAGTCAGTCCGGCCATTATACCGGGCGGGCGCATAGGCCGAAACCGGCGAGACCGCCGGCCCTGCGTCGGCAACCGGCGCGCGCATCGCATTGCCGGCACTGCGCGGACGCGCAGCGGCTGCGAGTTCAGTTGTTTCCGGCTCGACGGCAGGCACCTCGCGGGCGCCCTCGCCCAGCCGGAACGGACGATCGGGCGGCGACGGAACCTGCGCCGAGGAATATTTCGTCATGGACCGGCCATCGAAATAGGCTGGCGCGAACGATTTACCCGCGGCGACCTGGACCGGCGCCACGGCCGGGTTGTTTTCGCGCAGGGTCGCCATCAGCTTGCGATCGTCGGAGCCTTCGAGCGGCGCGCGTCCGACATAGTCGACTTTCACGCGCGCGAGACCCTGGCCGTGGAAGCCAAGCAACTGGGCGGTCTTGACGGAGAGATCGATCAGGCGGCCGCCGGTATAGGGACCACGATCGTTGACGCGCACGATGATCGAGCGGTTGTTGGCGAGGTTGGTGACGCGCACATAAGACGGCAACGGCAGCGTTGGATGCGCCGCCGAAATGGAATTCATGTCGAAGACTTCACCGTTGGCGGTGTAGCGGCCATGGAAATCGTCGCCATACCAGGAGGCCATGCCGACGGCGCTGTAGTTGATGTTTTCTTCGGGCACATAGGTCCGCCCGGCGACTTCGTAGGGCTTGCCGACACGATAGACACCGCCGCCTTTCGGCACTGGCTGGCCCGGTTCAACGACCCGGGCGCTCGCCGCTACGCCGTAACGCGGATCGACCCGGCCGGCCATATTGCCGCCGGAGCAATTGGCAAGCGCAAGGACGGCCACGCCCAAGCCGGCAAGGCGCACAGTACGGCCCAAACCGCGGTAAGCCCCCAATTGACCCATCCCTGCTCGATCCCCGATCGCAAGTCGCTTAATTACGCCGCCAGATTACCCCGCCGTGGCACGCACGGGAACCGTCAGCACTCGGCCTGGTAAACGGTTGGTTCCAACTCAGTTTCCGGCAACTTTGGCGTTGCCAGGATCCCGTCTTGGGGGACGGCATAAACGCCGCAAAGGGCACTTTCAAGGCTGTGAGAAGGGCTAGCGGTCGCGGGACAGCAGGCTGGCGCCACTCTTTGGCCGGCTCAGGCCGCCGGAGACAGAGGACCGCGAAATGCTGCCGTCGTAGGAAATCCCGATGCGGTAGCCGCGCGTCCAGGCCAGCGTGCAGAAGCGCTTGGTGCTGCCATGCAGAACTTCGAATCGCTGCGGCAAGGTATAGGCGCGTGGCAGCTCGAGGCAGGCGCCGCCCGCCGACAGATCGACCACCCGGCAGTCGATGGGCACCATCTTGGGACCAAGCAAAATCTTAGCGACCCGGGGGACCAGCCCCTTGGGCTCAATCCGGAATGACCGTCGCTTATCGGATCCGCTCATGTTCAGCTTTATACAAATCCTCTGGATTCTATAGTCCCGCTTGATTACTGATCTGTTACAGGCGCGGCGCCGGTAGACCGCTGAAATTGCGTGATATTCGCCGTTGCGCTAGTTCCATCGACAGGATTGGAAGGGTGGCCGAGTGGTTTAAGGCACCGGTCTTGAAAACCGGCGTACCCGCAAGGGTACCGTGAGTTCGAATCTCACCCCTTCCGCCAAACCGCACTGTAAGCGGTTGTAAATAATACAGGTTTGTCGAACCGCATTCGCTAAGCGCGGACCTAAGCACAAACAAAAAGGCGCTATGGTCGATGTGCGGACGTTTCACCCAAGCCTACACATGGCGCGAACTGGTTGCGCTCTACCGATTGACCGTGCCCGCGTCCAATCTTGAGCCGCGTTACAACGTTGCGCCGACGACAACCATCGACGCGATTACCTCGCGCGAGCGGTATATGTCCCGACGAGTATTACGACGAAATCAGAAAAATAATTCTGACGCCACGCAAGCTGTGCACGTGCTGCAACAGCAAGTGCGGACTTACTTTGGCGAGCCTATCGAAAAAACTTAGAGCCCCGGTGCAGCAGCCGTCCGCTTCCTGCGCCAGCCGAGCAGACCAAGCGCACCAAGACCGGATGCAAACAAGGGGAGCGCGGCGGGCAATGGCGTCTCGGCTTGGATGGTGATGGCCCAAGTGCCGACGACCTCGGGATCGTCAAACGCCACGATCTGACCGACCACCCGGATCGGCGGGCCATTTACCAAAAAAATCGGGAGGGGCATGATCGGCGGACCTTGCTGTTCGGAAAGCGATCCGAGCGTGACGCCATCGGGGAAGGCAAAGGCTGCGAAGCCGCCGCTGTGACCGCTGAATGAGAAGCTTATCGGCGTTATCGGGTTGCCCGGAATAATCGGGTCACTGGGAATGAACCGGCCGGTGAAAATCGGGTTGCCGGGAATAACGGGATTGCCCGGAATAACCGGGTCGCTCGGAATAAGCGTGCCGATGTCGAGACCGCCGATGCTCAGATGGCCGGTCTCGCCGAACGGAACACTGAAACCTGCTCCGCCGGTCAAATCCGTGAATACGGGATTTCCCGGAATAAAGTTGATCGTCAGGTCATATTCGACAAAAATTGGGTTGACCGGGCTTGCCTGTGCTGGTGGCGAATACGCTGTTGCTGCTATCGCAACGCCGAGCGCAAAAGCAATCGTTCCAATTGTGCGAGAGTGCATAAGCCGTCCCCTATTTCCGAACCGGGGTCCGGCATCCCCCACGGAACGACCCTATCAGCTAAAGTGCCCACCACAAGCAATGTTTTGTGCAACGCTCACGCGCGTTTATTCCGAGCTTAACGACTTTTTCGCGACCGACCGGCGATCATCACGACCGCTTGGTGCCAACAGCCGACCTTCTGACTGCGACGTCATTTCACAATAAATAAAAGAAGCCGCCAGCGGCGGCGGCTTCTGATCATGACTAGGAACCGCGCCAAGTCGCTTCGGCGGCTGTATTCAGGCGCGAGCGTGTAAGGGCTGCATCCTATTTTTGCGACTTTCCAAGGGGCTGCGTTGCCTTAATCGTCGAACCCCCGATTTTGGCTTTGGCGTCACAACTACAAGAGGTGGCTCCGAGGCCGTTGCCGCAAGTCACGGCCGACTTACAACTATCCGATTTGCGCAGCTCACTGCAGTTGTCGGTGCCGAAACAACGGCATTGAGGGGTTTGGCCATTGGCGTGTTCCGTAGTTTCGCAGCTGTAGTCAGCTTGCGCGGCCGGCACCATCGCAACCGCGAAGGCGAATGTGATTAAGATGGTCGACAATGCACGCACAATCCTGCTCCTCCATCAACGGCCTATTGTGATTTGCTCAGCGGCTGCTTCAATTTCAGAGAATTCGTATTGGAGCCTTGGACCTTCGCGGTACAATCACAGGTGTAGCCCACGCTCGATATTTGGCTGCTCGTGCATAAGAGGGAGTTGTTGCCGCACATCCCTGATTTTTCGAGCTCCTTGCAGTTGTCACCACCGGCACAATGACATTTCGCGCCCTGCCCCGGATCGCACTTGTATACCGCCAACGCGGGTACCGTTGCCGTCCCGGCGAACATTAACAGAGCGATTGCAAAGATCAGCGAGCGTTGCATATAGGCGGTACCTTCTATTTGAGAGACTTCTCACCAGCAGGCGCTGCTTTTATCTGTGTGCCCTGGATTGGCGCCTTTTGCGTGCAAGTACAAAAGGCTTTGCCGTCCTTCGCGGTACAACTGGGGTCGTCTTTACACGCAGATGATCTCCGCATGTCACCGCAATTGTCCCCGCCGCTGCAGGAACAAATCCCCTTACCGCAGGCGAACGTCGCGACCGCAGGCGAACTCGCCGCAGCGCACATAAGAACAAGAAGAGCAGGAAAAAGGATTCTCAACATCAAACGCCCCCCTACCAGATACCTAAGCTACTCTGCACCAACATGGGCGACAATAGGGTGGCGACGCAAAACAAGTGCTGCTTTAATTGATCGAAGAGACGTGAGAAATATGAGGCAGAGCGGGACCATCACAGTTCGGCGCGCGCGGTCGTTAATTCGTTCACTGGACCGAGCCACAAGCATGGATTCGAAAAGTTCGGAACACGCCTATGGTTACGTGTGTGGGTAAGGCCGATCAATCGGCTGAAAGCCGAGCAAATACAATAAGGTCGAGCGGACACCCGTTCCGCCAAAGCAGTACCAAAGCGTAGCGAGGCCGCACCATGATGAGTCATCTCAAAATTCCCACAGGAGCATACTTTCGCGCTCTCCGCGGCATCGCTGCATCGGCAGTCCTTACGATCTCGGCATCAGCTTACGCGCAGGATTTTCCGACCCGGCCGATCCGCGTGATCAGCCCGTATCCTGCCGGAAGTGCCTCCGACACCGTCACGCGCGTCGTCGTCGACCAGGTGTCACAGCTCATCGGACAGCCGATGATCATCGAGACGAAACCCGGCGCCGGCGGAAGCATCGGCTTTGGCTATGTCGCGAAGGCCGATCCGGACGGTTACACGCTCGTGGCCAGCACATCCTCGATGGCAACCGAAAGCGTGTTGCACAAGACCCTGCCCTACGATCCCGTCCGCAGCTTCGTGCCGGTTGTCCTGATCGGCACGTCGCCAAATCTGCTGGTTGCGTCCAAGGCCAGCGGCTTCAACACAGTTGCCGACCTCGTCGCAGCCGCGAAGGCCAAGCCTGGTGGACTGACCTTTGCGTCCGCGGGCATCGGCTCCTCCTCGCACATGGCCGCCGAGCGCTTTCGTCTCGCCGCCAAGATCGACGTCCATCATGTGCCGTTCCGCGAAGGCGGCCTTCTGGAAGTGATGGCCGGGCGGATCGATTTCTATTTTATTCCGCTGGCGGCAGCCGCCTCCGCGCTCAAGAGCGACAAGCTGACGATCCTGGCCGTGAGCTCCACGATGCGCGTGCCGCTTCTGCCGGATGTGCCTTCGATCGTCGAAGCGGGCTATCCAAACGCTGTGTTCCGTTTCTGGAACGGACTATCCGCGCCCGCGAAAACGCCTCCCGGCGCCGTGCAAAAACTTCACGACGTGACGCTCAAGGCGCTGACTGATCCCATCTTGCGTGAAAAGCTGGCCAAGCTCGGCGTCGAGCCGATGCAGATTTCCGTGGATGAATTCGCGACATTCTTCAAAGACGATCTCGCCGCGACCGTTGATCTCGCCAGGCAGGCGGATATCAAACCCATCGACTAGTTTATGTTTGATGTGCAGTCCTGACGGCATGCCCTCAAGGCATCGCCGTCTCTAGTTCAGGAACTCCTCCAATGACCATCGTCCCGCCACGCATCGGCCCACAGCCGTGGGATGTCGTGCGAACAAAGCTCGACCAGTCGCTGCCCTTCGCCAATATGCGCGACACGCCCTATTACCGCGACGCCGTGTGGGAGCAATTCTCGAAGGCCGAATACGAGCGCCGCTACCGGGCGCTGCGCGATAAAATGCGCGACGACAAACTCGACGTCGTGATTGTGCCGGGCGGCCCGAGCCACTGGAGTTTTGGCGGCGGGATGCTGTGGCTCACCGGGCATTGGGAGTGGCACGCGCTGTCGAGCTACGTTCTCGTCCCGCGCGAGGGCGAGCCGACCTTGATCTATTCGATGGGCGGCACGCACGCCGAAGCCGTGCGCCGGCAGGTCGAAGTTGCCGTCAAGGATGTCCGCCACAGCCGTAACGGCCGCTACGCCGACATCATGGTCGAGCGTATTCGAGAATTGAAACTTGAGCGCGGCCGCATTGGGTTGATGGAGATCGATCCGCGTCACGCAGACTACCTGCCGGTCAACCAGTATAATGTCTTGCGCGAGAACCTTCCCGACGCGGAACTGATCTTCACCAAGGGTTTTCTCCACGAGTTGCTGTCGATCCACAGCGCCGAGGAACTCGACTGCGTCCGCAAGGCCGGCGCGCTGTGCCGCGATGCAATGGACGCCATGGTGGCGCGGGCCCGTCCCGGCGTAAAAGAGTACGAACTGCGCGCGGCGGCGGGTGCCGCCATCCTCGACGGCGGCGGCGATATTGATTTCCTGATCATCGGGTCAACGCCGATGGCCAACCCGGCCATGGTGTTTGGCAATCCGCGCCCCTCGGCCCGCGTCCTGCAAAAAGGTGACATCATCAACATGGAGCTCGCCGCCGGCTACCGCGGCTACACCGCGCAGATCGGCTCACCGATTTGCGTGGGCGAGCCCACCGACATGGTGAAGAAGTTCTGGAACGAAATTACCTTGCCGGGCTACCGACGCATCATTGCCGAGATCGCGCCGGGCAAGCCGGTCGAAGCCATGCGCACCGCCAGCAAGTTCTTCCGCGATAACGGTTACCAGTCCCGGCCGACACAGTGTCACGGTATCGATCTCGTCACCGACAAGCCGCACGTGGTTGCCGAGCACGTGGCCGCGGAGGCTTTCGAACAGGTACTAAAGCCCGGCATGGTGATCATGGCGGAACCCAATCCAATCACCGCCGATGGCTTGTTCGGTATTTTCCTCGGCCATACCTTCATCGTGACCGACAGCGGACACGAGGTGGTCGACGACTTTCCGCTGGAAATCGCGGTCGCAAAGGGCTGACACCCCCGGGGGTACAATTTCGCTTCCCCGAAGAGTGGGCTAAGCTGCCGGCAACGAACGGCTGTCGGGGCCGCCTGTCGCGCGGCAACCGCAAGGGGAGGCAATATGGCACGGCAAATCAACGTCATCGCAGGCGTCATCGCGGCGCTCTTTATCGGCGCCATGGGCACGGCGCGCGCGCAAGACTGTCCGCGGGGCGATCTCGACAAGGCCTACTGTGACCGGGACGGTGACCTGGTCGCCGACACGCCGACCGATCCGAAACAGCTCGTTAATCCGTCGACGCTGATCTTTGCCTATACGCCGGTCGAAGATCCCGCCGTCTACACCAAGGTGTGGGACGGCTTCATCAAGCACGCAGAAAAGGTCACCGGCAAAAAGGTTGTGTTCTTCCCGGTGCAGTCGAATGCCGCCGAGATCGAAGCCATGCGCTCCGGCCGCCTGCACATCGCGGGCTTCAACACCGGCTCAAATCCCATCGCCGTGAATTGTGCAGGCTTCGTGCCCTTCGCCATCATGGCCGGCAAGGACGGCACGTTCGGCTACGAAATGGAAATCATCGTGCCGGCCGACAGCGCGATCAAGACGCCGGCCGACATCAAGGGCAAGAAACTGGCCTTCACAGCGCCGACCTCGAATTCCGGATTCAAGGCGCCGTCGGCGTTGCTTGAGTCGGAATTTAATTTGATCGCGAAGCGAGACTACGAACCGGTGTTCTCCGGCAAGCACGACAACTCGGTGCTCGGCGTTGCCAACAAGGATTACGACGCGGCCGCGATCGCCAACGAGGTCATGTTCCGGATGTTCGAACGCAACGTGGTGGACAAGGCCAAGATCCGCACGATCTACAAATCCGAAACCTTCCCGACCACCGGCTATGGCCTGGCGCACAACCTCGATCCGGCGTTGCAGGCAAAAATCAAGGAGGCCTTCTTCACCTTCAATTGGGAGGGCTCGTCACTTCAGGCTGAGTTCAAAGGCCAGGACAAGTTCGTTCCGATTACCTACAAGAAGGATTGGAATGTGATCCGCAAGATCGACGCAGCGAGCGGCGTAAAATATTCGTGCAAGTAAGGATGCGCAGCGGCGGAGTGCAGGAATGCTGCGTATCAAGGGTCTGACCAAGCGCTATCGCACGGGCGATCTCGCGCTCAAGGGCATTGATATTGATTTGCCCGACGGCCAGGTCATGGCGCTGATCGGTCCTTCCGGTGCCGGCAAGTCGACGGTGATCCGCTGCATTAACCGATTGGTCGAGCCGACGTCGGGTTCGGTTACCCTCAATGATGTCGACATCGTCAAGCTCGGCAGTGCGGATCTGCGGCGCGTCCGCCGGCGCATCGGTATGATCTTCCAGGAATATGCTTTGGTCGAGCGTCTTACGGTGATGGAGAACGTTCTCACCGGCCGGCTTGGCTATGTCGGGTTCTGGCAGAGCTGGCTCCGCCGCTTTCCGCAATCCGACATTGATGAGGCGTTTCGCCTGCTTGAGCGCGTCGGCCTTGACCACATGGCCGACAAGCGCGCCGATGAACTCTCCGGCGGGCAGCGCCAGCGGGTCGGCATCTGTCGCGCGCTGATCCAGAATCC